>JGI20160J14292_10004327_pt1 | contig 10545 bp, 10 predicted proteins | sample COG_10_FD_14292 | JGI IMG/M metagenome (IMG submission 14292) | reverse complement strand
AATAAAAGCTGACGCGAGGCTCTTATTGCTGTACCTTGCGCCCAAGTCGACTAAGGCTCCCGATTCGCCATCGACTGTGCTTCTACTGTTTTTAGCTCCCCTTGCAACCGTCTCGCGGTCACGGCAAGCCAGCTAGACACCTTTCGAATGCACACCCGTGCACCTTGCCACCGTTGTTGTCTGTTGCCGCGTTATGCGCAGCACACATGCCAATAGTCTGAGGCTTCACAGTAACACTGTAATCGTAACGATGCCGCTGTCTTAACGCAGCCGCGTCACCCTGTGCGCGAATTAGCGCCACTTTTTGCGGCAAGACATAAGCTATAACCTCGATGTTTGTTCTTAATTTCGAACACCGAGTAGCAGCGCTGTTATGCGTAAATTAACAAGATAAATTAGAGATTTTTATGACATTTGCAAACCTCGGCCTTTCCGATTCACTGCTTAGCGCCGTCGAAAAGACCGGCTATACCAAGCCAACGCCCATTCAAGAAAAAGCGATACCCGTAATCCTAGAAGGCCTCGACGTTATGGCCGCCGCTCAAACTGGCACAGGCAAAACGGCTGGATTCACTCTTCCTTTGCTACAACTGCTCAGCGGCGAGACCAACAAAAAGCCAGACACAATGCGTGCGCTTGTGCTTACGCCTACCCGCGAACTCGCCGCGCAGATACAAGACAGCATCGAAACCTATGGCACGAATGAGAATTTGCGCTCGGGCGTTGTGTTCGGCGGCGTAAACATTAATCCGCAGAAAACTATGCTACGCAAGAGCCTCGATATTCTTGTGGCCACACCTGGCCGCCTGCTTGATCTTCATCAGCAGCGCTCCGTGCATTTCGACAAAGTCGATATTTTGATTCTCGACGAGGCCGATCGCATGCTCGACATGGGCTTCATTCGCGATATTCGTAAGATACTCGCACTCCTGCCTAAAAAGCGTCAGAACCTCATGTTTTCAGCCACCTTTTCGGATGATATTCGTAAGCTTGCCAAAACTATTTGCCACCAACCTGTCGAGATCGACGTGGCACCGCGCAATTCAACTGTCGAAATAATTACACAGCGCATGTACCTCGTAGAGAAGCAGCAGAAAGCGCAATTGCTGAGCGCGATTCTTCGTTCTAATACTAGCCAGACTTTGGTCTTCAGCCGAACTAAACACGGCGCCAATAATCTAGTGAAAAAACTGTCGAAAGACGGTATCACAGCCGCGGCTATTCACGGCAACAAGTCGCAGGCGCAGCGCACTAAAGCGCTCGATTCATTTAAACAAGATTCGATTCAGGTGTTAGTGGCCACGGATATCGCCGCGCGCGGTATCGACATTCATCAGCTTGAGTCGGTAATTAACTTCGATCTTCCGCATGTCCCCGAAGATTATGTCCACCGCATTGGTCGTACGGGTCGTGCGGGCGCTGAAGGCCTCGCGATCTCTTTGGTTAGCAGCGACGAGCAAGCAACTGCGAGATATCGAGCGGTTGATTAAAAAGCCTATTCCTAAAGCAGACATGAAAGAGTTTGATCTCACGCCCGTCGCTGGCGCAGAGGACTATGTCGAAGAGGCGCGTCCTCCTCGTCAGCCTCGCGGCAACTGTGCACGCGGCGGCCGCAACGCTCGCAGTGCCGGGGGCGGGGCAGCTAATGGCGGTCGCTCCAATGGCGCCGCTGCGGGCGACTCGCGTGGCCGAGGTCGGTCACAAGGTGCGGGGCAGACGCAGGGTCGTACTCAAGCCCAAACCCAGAATCGCCGTCCAAGCCAAGGCAGAGCGCAGTCGACAGCGCGCGATGAAAACGGCGACCGCAACGGTAATCGTATCGATGCGGATGACAATCGCGGTAATCGTGCCCCACGTGCTACCGACAAGCCGCGTCCGGCAGGCGGTCGAGGTGCTAACGGCGCAGCAAATAATCGGCCTAGACGCCAGGGCTCTGGTGGCCAAAGAACTGCAGCAGCAAAGCCTGAGGGCGGGAATTCGCTGTGGCAAACGATTCGCGAGAAGGTGCGTCCCACGCGCTAACGGCGTGCCCCCTCTTCGCGTAGGAGGGGGCGTTAGCGGTTACTCTGAAGCGGCGAGAGAACGCTGCGTACTTTTTTGCCGAAGTCGTCACTGTGCGCGTCCGCAATAAATACAATTGACTCATTCCATGCCCGCTCGCAGCTTTTGCTTTGCGCAGCTATTAGATCGAGGCTGGCAGAAAAACCACGTAAATTGTTATCTTCACTGGTCTGAGAGCGCCCCACGAGGCTCGTCAGCATTTGTTGCTGCCATCTCTCTGCCTCGAGTTCGACCGCTTTCACTTTATTTCTAAGTTCCTCAAAGTCTGTGCGCTGCGAAAACGCGGAGACACTCTCCTCAGACGGCCATTCTTTCATCTCGGTGCGGAGTGCACGCAGTGGAGAAATCATCTTCTGCCGCCACGCGTTAGAAAGTGCTATCGCCTCTTCCAGTTCGGCCCCTGCCAAACAGCGAGAGTCGGTAGCTAACCATAAACAAAAGAGAACAAGATTGACGTCTAAGCCATGGCTGTTCTGCAAGGTGAGGCAGGCATCAGGCACACCGGATTTGCCGTATACGGAGAGTGAAAATTCCCATAGGTTCACAGTATTGCTCTCTTAGCTTGGGTTGTAGTCAGGTTTGCTCTACTTGGGCTGCAATGCTACCCGAGATTCATGTTATAAACACGATTCATCCACGAAAGAGGCGGCCTGCAGAGTCGCGAAACTAGACCCTATGCATATTCATATACTCGGTATCTGCGGCACCTTTATGGGCAGCCTTGCGATACTCGCGAAACAACTCGGATTCGAAGTCAGTGGTAGCGATGCGAATGTGTATCCACCAATGAGCACTCAGTTAGAGCAGCAAGGTATTCATCTTTGCGAGGGTTTTGATCCTAAACGTTTGCGTCCTGCACCAGATCTCGTGATTATTGGCAATGCAATGTCGCGTGGAAATCCCAGTGTAGAATACGTGCTCGATCGGGGCATTCGTTATACCTCGGGCCCGGAGTGGTTGGCACAGAACGTGTTGCACGGCCGTTGGGTGTTCGGCGTAGCCGGCACACACGGAAAGACAACTACAAGTGCCATGCTCGCGTGGATACTCGAATACGCAGGAATGAAACCGGGTTACTTAATTGGCGGCGTAACGAACAACTTACCAGCCTCGGCGAGTCTCGGTGACTCCATTTTCTTCGTGGTTGAGGCAGACGAATACGACAGTGCATTTTTCGATAAGCGCTCAAAATTTATTCATTACGCACCGCGCACGACGATCCTTAATAACCTTGAGTTCGATCACGCCGATATTTTCGATGACCTTGAGGCGATTAAGCGGCAGTTTCACCACCTCGTTCGGACCCTTCCAGGCAATGGACTTATTTTGTCGGGCAGCGGTGAAGAGGCGCTGGAGGATGTCCTCGCGCGCGGCTGTTGGACGCCGAGACAGAGCTTCGGTGTCGACGCGGTGCCAGCAAATTCGCTTGCGCTGCTCGATGCAGGCGGCGTTTATTGGAATGCAGAGCTCAATCGCGAAGACGGCAGTCGTTTTTCGCTGTCTAAAATGGGTGTAGGTGGCGAACCGATCGAATACGTTCAGATAGAGTGGCAGATGACCGGGCGCCACAACGTGAATAATGCGGTGGCGGCAATTGCTGCGGCGCATCATGCGGGGGTTCAGGTATCAACGGCTGCAGAAGCGCTAAACAATTTCCGCGGCGTTAAGCGACGCATGGAGCTGCGCGGTGAGCGTCGCGGCATTCGTGTGTACGATGATTTTGCGCATCACCCGACTGCAATAGAGACCACGCTTGAGGGCATGGCTGCGCGGCTTCATTTCGACCGCAGCAGCAAGAAGCAGCGTTTGGTTGCTGTAATAGAACCGGCATCTAATACTATGCGCGCGGGCGTACATCAGGAGACCTTGGTCGCTGCGTGCGAATCTGCAGATGAAGTCGTTTGGCGGCGCCCCGCAAACTCGGGGCTCGACTTTGCCGCGCTCGAGGCAAGCAATCCTGTGCCGAGCCGCAGCTTCGACGAGGTAGACGAGATTGTTAGCTATCTCGCAGAAAGCGCAGTCGAAGGCGACCACATTGTGGTGATGAGCAATAGCGGCTTTGGCGGCATTCACGACAAATTATTGCGGGCACTTAAGCGCTAAGCTAAGCCCGAACACTGTATTAAGGTAGATTTATATGTCGTTCGCGAAGTTAGAAGACGCCATTACTGTTCCCCTTTTTCCGCTGCGGATTGTGTTATTTCCTGCAGGACGGCACGACCTCCAGATATTTGAGCGACGTTATATCGACATGGTGACCGACTGCCTTAAATCGGGCACGCCATTTGGTATTTGCTCGATCGAGGCAGGTACCGAAGCACGCACAGCAGATTCTTCTCAGAGCGTTAGTCGGATAGGTACGCTCGCTCGTATCATCGATTGGAATCAGTTGGATAACGGCCTTCTGGGCATCACGATCGAGGGCACAACGAAATTTCGCGTCGAGGACTGCTGGGAATCTGACACTGACTTATTGATGGGCGAGGTTGTACTCAGCGAGGGCGATACAATCGACGGCGAGCCCGTTGCCTACTCCGACGAATTCGATGAATTGGTCGAGGTATTAAAAGGTCTCGAAGAACATCCGCTAGTCGCCGAAAAGAACTTGGATATCGAATACGAAAATCTTTGGCAGCTGGGCTGGCATCTCAGCGGACTCATTCCGATGGGCGAAAATATAAGGCAGGCGCTGCTCGAACTTGATGATCCTAGGGCACGCGCGGAAAGCCTCATGCAATTACTCAAGGAGTTGGCCGGTGAGGACTAAATCCGCTAGACATTGCGCATGCTAGCAAGTGTGATAAACACCAGCGGCTGGGGTTCTCAAGAGTGGCTCGCCGCCGTGGTGCTTGCGTTTATTTTTGTGACCATGGGCGTGGTACTGTGGCGAATTTTTGGCATGTTTAAACTCGCTCGCCGCAGGCGCGCAGCGCCTAATCTGCGGCCGCTGCGCCGCTCGCGTACAGCGAGCCGCGACGATAATCCACCTACAACCTCGTGGCCGATGCTTGCGATGCTTGCGATATTAGTGCCGTTTGGCGTCGTCACTGCGAGCCTTCCAGTACAGGCTGGCCCAATCATCACGCGGCACGACGTGGCGAGTGGTTCGTATGAAATCGCCACAAGTGATTTCCCTGCGGTGTTCTTTCTCGAGCAACAGGGGCCGCGCAAAGTCTGTGTTGCAACGCTTATCCATGCTCAGTGGGCAATCACTGCGGCGCATTGTCTTGATGAAACCTCATTAAAAGCGTCGCTCGAAAGCGGCGCGACTTTTCAGGTACAGCTTGCCAATGAAACGCGGGCTATCGATGCGTTCGTCATTCATCCCCTTTATGATCAGGCCTCTGCCCGTGATGTCGATCTTGCATTACTGCGCTTTAACGCCCCAGTTCCGTTTCCACGCCCCATCTTGCTTGCCGATGGGGATGTCAGCGTGGGCCAGCTCATTCATGTGTTTGGATGGGGCTTCACAGGGCAGGGGCTGTCTGGCCGGGATCATGACGATGGCAAGTTTCGGCGCGCAAGTAACCGTCTCACGCGGGTGGATAGCCGCCTCAGTGTCCTTTTTGATGACCCGCGAGTCGATAGAGGCTCTACCGAAGACCTCGAGGGAATGCCGAGTCTCGGCGACAGCGGCGGCCCTGCACTAATAAGCACTCCGCAGGGCTATGTGCTCGGCGGCATCACTGTAGGTGAGGTCATTGGCGCAGCGTTTAACGAAGAGACGCAGGGAAGCTATGGCGCGGTTGCCGTGTTCGAGTATCTTCGCCTGCATCGCGACTGGATCTCGAGTGTTGTCGGAATAAGCCTCGAGAGTCGGTCTTTTACCCCCTNAGATTTTTCGTNTCACNCCGAGCATAAAGTCGTCTATTTCGGGTCTACTCTCTGGTGGATCTGCCAATCCAGCAAATCATATCGCTATCGATCTAGGGTTTGATCCAGAAACTAATCGAGGCTGCCTAGCTAGCTATAAAGCGGATTCGCTCACAGCATCATTCAATTTATTGCCTTAACGAGTTGGCCTTTGCCGAATACTTGTACGGGCAGACAAGGAGGCTTGCCAATGATTGCGCGCGTGTTTATGAGTTTAGTAGTTTTGTTTTCTATTATTCTTTGGGCTGGCTATTTCTACCTCGGCTCAGCCGCCAAAGCAGGCATCGAATTCGCCGGCGAATCGGCGTTAAAGACCGAGGTGAGCGTCGACTCGCTCTCGCTATCACCACTTAACGGAAAAACCAGCATTCGAGGCCTATCGATAGCTAATCCTGCGGGATTCTCAGAAGGGCCTGCGATTCTGCTGGGNGCCGTTGAGGCGGAAGTAGATATTAGTTCGATTTTTGGTGACACAGTAGAGATCGAACTGCTGCGGCTAGCTCAGCCGCAGATTAACTACGAGACCAAAATAACTAGCGATAATCTGCGTGCATTGCTGGCGAATCTCCCCAGCGGTGATGACGGTGCCGCGTCAGAGTCAGCGCCTGCATCGACTAAAAAAATCCTTCTCAAGCGTCTCGAAATACTCGGGCCACAGTTGGCGATTGTAACGGGCTTGGGCTCGACTCAAGTCACTTTGCCCGACATCATCCTGACCGATATAGGTGGTACGGGGGGCGGGGCATCGGCTGCCGAGGCAGCTGAGATTGTTCTTAGAGCGTTGATAAGCTCAATTGGTGCGGCTAATTTGCCAAGCCTCGATCAAGTCAGACAAGGATTCGAAAATCGCGCGCGCGAAGAGGTTGAAAAGATCGAAGATACGGTAACAGAAAAGGTAGAAGAGGCGCTTGGCACGTCGGTAGAAGACCTCAGTAACAGGCTGCGCAGTTTGCGGAATTAGCCTAAGCAACTGCGCCTAGTTCGCAGGGCGCTCTCTTAGCAAATTAGACAGCCCATCGCTCTCCACACGCACCTAATCCTAAATAAACTCTGTTCAATACTAAGCCGTTTAACTGTCGTCAGTTAGACGGCTTGTTTGTTATTATCTTGCGGTATTCATTTTTCACACACGACTAACTTTTACAGCGGCAAGTGTCGCAGGAGCATTTTTATGACTATTCAAGTGGGCGACAAAGTACCAGCGATCGGCTTTCAGGTGATGACAAGCGAAGGGCCTAAGCCGCTGAGCAGTGACGAGTTATTCGCCGGCAAGAAGGTGGCTTTTTTTGCGGTGCCGGGCGCATTTACCCCAGGCTGTTCGATGACTCACCTGCCCGGTTTTGTTGTGAATGCCGATGCGATAAAGGCGAAGGGTGTCGACACTATTGCCTGCATGTCGGTTAACGATGCGTTTGTTATGGGTGCTTGGGGCCAGGCACAGAATGCCGAAGAGATCGTGATGCTGGCCGATGGCAATGGGGATTTCACCGCAGCGATTGGTCTCTCGCTAGATGCGAGTGGCTTCGGCATGGGGCAGCGCGCTCAGCGTTTTGGCATGATTGTCGAAGACGGCACGGTGACCTATCTAGGCATAGAAGCGCCAGGTGAGATCAAGGTTAGTTCGGCAGACGCAATTCTCGAGCAGCTCTAGAAAGCTTGCTGTCATGGAGGCTGTCCGATACTAGGCGCGAATAACAGCACTTAGTATCGGCCGGTGGCAATCGCGTGAAGACAAAACTGCGCGTGGTATGAATCAACAATAAAAACAGAGGCCAACAATGAGCGTGCACGCAGAGTTGAGTGAAAGCGAGAGTATCGAAACCCCTCTAAGGTCGCGCATAGGTCTCGTGCTTGGTCCTGCTGCTTTTCTGGTTATGCTCTTTTTTGTCGACCTCGATCCGAGTAATCCCATGGTTACGCGCATGGCTGCCGTCATTGTATGGATGGCAATCTGGTGGATTACCGAGGCGATCCCGCTGTCTGCGACGGCGCTTCTTCCTATCGTGCTCTACCCGCTGCTCGGCATCATGCGCGGACGTGCGCAGTCCGCTGCTGGTCTTATCGACGCCGAGGGGGCAGGCCTACCGGCTGGGGTTGCTCTAGGTGACCTCGACATTGTTTATCCCAATGTTGCCGCGCAGTACATGGACTGGATTATTCTTCTCTATCTGGGCGGGTTTATCATCGCCACCGCGGTCGAAAAATGGAATTTGCATAAGCGTATCGCACTCAGCATCCTGCGCATTATTGGCGGCAAGCCGCATCGTTTAGTGCTCGGTTTTATGATTGCCACTGCGTTTTTATCCATGTGGCTGTCGAATACGGCGACGGCGATGATGATGATGCCTATGGGCATGTCGCTTGTGTTGCTTTACGAAGAACTTAATGAGAAGACGCGGCTCGCCGGCGGCCACGTCGATGCTCGGGCGCCCAATTTCGCGCTCACGTTACTCTTAGGCATCGCCTATTCGGCGTCTATTGGCGGCGTTGCGACGTTGATCGGCACGCCGCCCAACGGTGTGCTCGTCACTCAAATGGGGCAGATATTCCCGGAGGCCCCCGAATTTGCCTTTATGACGTGGATGTCTTTTGCGCTGCCCATGAGTCTGGTCTTCCTATTCACCAGCTGGGTTTTGCTTACGCGCTTCGTGTTCCCACTGCCTGCCACTACACCTTTTAGCGGTAAGGCTTTCATCGCCGACGAAATAGAGAAGCTTGGTCCGATTACCACGGAAGAGCGAAGAGTGCGTGGTGTGTTTATTGCTGTCGCTTTACTGTGGATGACTCGTAAGGAAAGGCTTTTCGGCGCAGAGGTCGATATTTTCGGCTGGAGCCACTACCTCGATCTGCTGTTTATTCAGTTTGGCGCGTCCCCAATTAGTTCGCTTATTGACGACGGCACTGTTTCTATCGCAATGGCGCTGACACTGTTTGTCATTCCTGCTAGTAAAAAAGTGGGTGGTCGTTTGATGGACTGGGAAGACACAAAAAATGTGCCGTGGGGTATTTTGCTTCTCTTTGGCGGCGGACTCGCGATTGCTAAGGGCTTTTCGACGTCTGGGCTCGGAACCTATATGGCGAGTCAGCTGCAGGTTGTTCTGGGTGATGCGAGCCCGTTTGCCATCGTGTTGAGTACGGTAGGGTTTATTACGCTACTCACCGAGGTGTCATCTAATGTTGCCACCATTTCACTCGCGCTTCCGATTATGGCCTCGCTGTCGCAAGCGATCGAGGTTCATCCGTTGCTGCTTATTATTCCAACGACACTCGCGGCTTCGTGCGCCTTTATGCTGCCTGTCTCGACACCGCCCAATGCGATTATCTATGCGTCTGGGCGCGTACCGATCACTAAAATGGCTATCGCGGGTATCTGGCTCGATATTCTCTCGGTGATTATCGTGACCGCCTTCGTGTACACGCTAGGACACGTCGCATTCGATGTGCTCGGTGATTTCCCTAGCTGGGCAGTGCCACAGCATTAGATCAAACGCCGGCGGGCTTTTTAGCGGCGTCAGATAAAGTCGATTAAAAGCTCGTTAAAAGCTCGTTAAAAGTTCCTCGTCATAAATAAGGCGGCGGCCTTGAGGACTATCGACCCACTTGCTTTGCGAGAGAGTACAGAATAGCGGCAGTGGCACCCCAGATCCGAAAACCCTCATAGGGCAATTCGAAAATAGTCCGATCGGCGCCTCGGTAGTGAGTAATCGAGCGCGAGTACGCTGTGGGATCGAGCAGCAAGTCCAGCGGCGGGTGGAAAATATCGGCGACCTCATCGGGGCAGGGCGTCAGTGTCAGGCCTGCGTCGATAAGCCCTATTACTGGGGTAATCCTGAATCCTGAGGGTAGCGATATCTCGCCCATCTGCCCGATGACCTCGACCTTTGAGCGGGCGAGCCCTACTTCTTCTTCAGCCTCTCTTAATGCGGTATCGATTACGTCATCGTCTTCTGCATCGCAGGTGCCGCCCGGGAGGCTGACTTGACCTGCGTGAGATTTCAGTTTTTCGGAACGAAGGGTGAGTACGACGCGACTTGCTTGCGCGCTGGAAGGCCTTGAGACCGCAATTAATACTGCCGCTGCACGAAGTGAGCTTGGCGACAGAATGTCGTGATGAATTCGGGGATCGGCATGCTCAGTAGGGTGTGCAGCTAATGGCATGGGCGTTGAGAAATGCCTGAGCAGTGCCGCGTAGGCGCGCTGCTCAGTGACTTGCTTCTCGCGCCGCTCAGCAGTTTCTCTCGAAGAGTCTTTTAGAGTTCCTCCAAGAGAGAAAGTGCTGAATGGCTTCTTTGTGCTATCCATGCGCTGCCGCTAGTAATTGATTGTGATGCCAATAAACGCGCGACGGGGTTCGCCTGGGAAGTAGCGGTCATCGGTAAACGTCGTCCAATCCGCGCGTTCGGCGTATTCGCGGTTGTCTAGATTTAAGATATTCGCATAGATCTGAACCGAATCGTTTACCGTGTACTGCGTGCGCAGATTGAGTAAGTTGTGACCCGAATAGCTCGCTGTGTTCTCAGGGTTGGTGTAGTACTCGCCCATGCTGACTAATTCGAGTTCGCTGGTCACGCGCTCGCTCGGTGTCCAACGAAGACGCAGATTGCCGAACTG
>JGI20160J14292_10004324_pt1 | contig 10552 bp, 9 predicted proteins | sample COG_10_FD_14292 | JGI IMG/M metagenome (IMG submission 14292) | reverse complement strand
TGTAGAAAAAAAAAATTAGACATAAAAATTTATAATTCTGTATCGACAGACTGTTTTGGTAATCAAAAAACTAAACTTAATGAAAGATCAAATTTCTACCCTGTTAGTCCATATGCAAAATCAAAAAGTTATGCATATTGGCTAATTAAATATTATAGAGAAACATTTAATGTAAANTGTGTAAGTGGAATTGTTTCAAATCATGAGTCAATTTTAAGAAATAAAAATTTTGTTACTAANAAAATAATTGAATATATCAAAAACTTTGATTTTAAAAGAAAACTTATTATGGGTAATACAAATGTATATAGGGATTGGGGTTGGGCACCTGATTATGTTGATGCTATTTACAAAATTAATAGTTCTAAAAAAAGATCTGACTATGTTGTAGCAACTGGTAAATCTACTTCATTGGATTATTTTATAAAGAAAGCTTTTTCTATAAGCAAGATACATCAAAGTTATTATATAAAAAATAATAAAAATTATTTGAGAAATAAGGAGGTAAACAAAGTTTACTGTGATAATAAAAAAATAAAAAAAGATCTTGGATGGAAACCAAAGCATAATATTGATCAGATTATAAAAAAATTACTTAATAACGAATTGTTATAATGTTTATAATGTTTCAAAAAAATATTAAAGATTTGACAAATGAAAATAAGCCTATTTATATTTAACCCTTATTCTGGAATTGGTGGAGGAGACAAAACATTATATAGATTTTTAAACTCAGTAAATTTTGAAAGATATAATGTAACCCTTATTACCCTATCAAATATAAAGAAATTCTCAAAAAAAATAAAAATAATTAAATTGATATCTGGTTCAACTTTTATCAGTTTTTTTCAAATTAAAAAAATTATAGCAAATGATAATTCATCTAAAAAGATTTTTTTTTCAATGCAATATTTTGTTAATGTTCCAGCTATACTTTTCTTAAGAAAAATAAAAAACTTAAAGATATTTATTTACGAAATTAATCACCCAAATGAACTAGATTATAGCGAAAATATAATAGGATATTTTAAAAAAAAAATACTAAAGCTCTTAATAAAAAAAATTTATAAAAAAGCTGATATTATTGCATCAAATAGTGAGGAATTAAGTAAAGACCTATCTACTTTAATAAATAAAAAAGTAAAAACAATTTATAACCCCTGTTTTTTCAAAATTAATTTTTATAAAAAAAGAAAAATTAATTTTAATAAAATAAATATTTTAAATATTGCAAGATTTGAACATCAAAAAGATCATATGACTTTGTTAAAAGCGGTTAACCTCTCCAAAGTAAAGGATAAAATAAAATTAAATTTAATTGGGTATGGATCGAAAGAAAAATTAATTCGAAATTATATTTTTAAAAATAATATTAATGGTAAGATTTATAAAAAAAATCAAGAATTGAGCTCATTTTATAAGTCAAATGATTTATTTGTTCTTTCATCCTTATATGAAGGCTTGCCTACTGTTATGATTGAGGCAGCTAGTTATCGTTTGCCAATCATATCATCTAAATTTAAAAGTGGTTCTAGAGAAATTTTAGGAAATAACAAATTTGGATATTTGTTCCCAGTCAAGGATTACAGACTACTATCCTCTCTATTGGATAATTTCTATGAAAATAGAGAAATTTTTCACAAAAAAGAAAAATTATGTAGAAAAAACTTAGAAAAATTTTCTTACAAAAAAAATATAAGAAAATTTAATTTTTTTCTAGATAAATTATCTTATTAACTTATTTAGACTTTTATAATGAGAAAATAGTGTAAATCCTTTAACATATCTCATTGCTTTAATAATTTTAATTTTACTATGATTGTCTTTTTCAGATACAATTAATTGATTAACAAAATCATGTTCATTGTTTTTTTCAAAAAAATAACACATATCTGAATTTTTATACATTTCAAGAGGACCATTATTAACAATGGATGTAATAACTTTTTTTTTTAAATAACATGCCTCTAGGATCGCAAATCCTGGATCTTCATATTTAGATGTAGAAATAAATGCTGAACATTTATTTANATATGGATAAATGTTTTTCTTAAAGCCTAAAAGAAAGATATTATTTTGAGCATTATTGTCAAAAATTAATTTTCTTAAATTTTGNGTCTCTTCTCCAGATCCAATAATAATTAATTTTTTAATATTAAATTTATCAATGTTCTTAGCAAAATGACTTANTAGAAAATCAAAATTTTTTTGAGATGTTAACCTTCCTATACTTAAATAAAACTTATCATTAGTTGGGATATTATGAATTATATCTTTTTTAAGAATACCAACATTCTGACAATTAATAATTGGATCTCTTAATAAATTTATTTTTTTTTCTTCAAAAATTTTTTTTTTAATTAAAAAGTTTTTTGTTAATATTGTAGGGGTAGTTATTTGATGTATGTATGGTGCAAAGAATCTCCAAAAAAAACTTCTTAAAAAATGCATATTAGGCAAACCCGAAATTCTTAAAATTATTTTGGTATGTTTAGATAGTATTGGGCTTAGTATAATAGGAAGTATGGTTAATAAATGTATAATTAAAAAATCAGGTTTTTCTTTTTTAACAAATTTTATTAATGGTACAATATTTAAAAGAAAAACTATTACAAATGTTAGTTTGCTCAATAAAAAACCTTCCTTCGGCATAATTTTAAAAAAATTATGCTTTTGAAGATCGTGAACAGAAATATCATCAGTGTTATCTTTGTAAAAACTCCATTCACCATAAGAGTTTAAGATTTTGATTTTTGAGCTGTGAGAGTTTTTTGAGTATTTTCTTAAAGAAACAGCAGAATTTTTAACTGCATCTATAGTTGCAATATGTGTTAAGAAAGGACACCAGTAACAAATTTGCATAATTGTATAAATATAAATATTTTAATTAATGATATATACATATTAATGAATAACAAAAATACAAATAAAATAAAATTTTCAATTATTACTGTTACAAAAAATAGTGAAAAATATCTCGAAAGAAATATTCTAAGTTTAAAGAAACAAATCTATAATAATTATGAACATATTATTATAGATTCTAATTCCAAAGATAAGACAAAAAAAATTTTAAGGAAATATAAATCAGGCTTAAGGATTTTATCAGAAGAAGATGAGGGACTTTATTACGCAATGAATAAAGGAATAAAATTAGCCTCAGGTCAGGTAATTGGCATATTGAATTCAGATGATTTTTATTACCCAAAAGCATTAAAAATTATTAATGATTATTTTACCAATAACCCAAAAATAGATTTTGTATTTGGATCAACTATTAAATATAATAAAATAATGACAGGTTTTTACCCATGGAAAATACATTGGACTTTTGGATTTTACACAACACATTCTGTTGGTTTTTTTATTAAAACCAAGTCACAAAAAAAAATTGGCCCCTATAATACAAAATTTAAATATTCAGCAGATTATGATTTATTTTACAGAATGATTGTAAAAAAAAAGATGAATGGAATAGCTACAAAAAAAAATGAACTCATAGGATATTTCCAACCTGGTGGAATTTCTGACAAAATCAAATATTTGGATTATCTTAACGAAAATACTAAAATTAGGTTACACAATAATCAGAATTATTTTTTGGTAATGTTAATACATTTTTTAAGATATATAAAAAGATGGAAGTTAATAGCAAAACAATCAAAAGATTAATTTAATGAAAATTTTAGTAACAGGTTGTGTGGGGTTCTTGGGTTATCATATTTGTGATGAATTATTAAAAGACGATAATAGCACCACAATTATAGGTATTGATAATATTAATGATTATTATTCCCAAGGAATAAAAAAGAAAAGATTGAAGGATTTAAAAAAAAAAAATTTTTTTTTTTATAAAATAGATATTTCAAACGAAAAAAAATTAAAAAAAATATTTGATAACCATAAATTTGAAATTATAATTCATTTGGCTGCACAAGCAGGTGTGCGACATGCACTTAAAGATCCAGAATCATATTTAGATAGTAATATTAAAGGTTTTTTAAATTTAGTTGATAATTTAAAAAATAACAGTGTTAAAAAATTTATTTTTGCATCATCAAGTTCAGTTTATGGAGAGGGAAAAAAATTTCCACAATCAGAANAAATGAAACCAAAGCCTATAAATATTTATTCTTCAACTAAATTATTAAATGAAGAAATTATTAGAGATTATTCTAATATATCTAAAATAAAATTTATTGGTCTTAGATTTTTTACTATTTATGGATCTCATGGTAGGCCAGATATGTTTCTATTTAAGTTATTAAAATCGATTTTTAAAAAAGATTTTTTTTACCTTAATAATTATGGAAATCATTTAAGAGATTTTACACATGTAGATGATGTTAAAATGATTATCAAAAAATTGATTAATAAAAAAATTAGAAAAAAATTTCAAATTTTTAATATAAGTTCGAATAAACCAATAAATATATTAAAATTAATTTCTACAGTATCAGAAATTACTTCAATTACTCCTAAAATTGTTAAAATAAAAAAACATAAAGCAGATGTTTTAATAACCCATGGAAATAATATCAAAATTAAAAAATATTTAAATATTAAAAGTTTTAGAAATATCTATAATGAATTGTCACCAATTATTAAATGGTACAAAGATAATAAATTTTATAAATTTTAATATAATTAATTAATTAGATAAATAAATTTATAAATATCATTTTTAAACACAGTAATAAGATAATAAAAAAGATATATAAAATAAAAAAAGAATAATGTTTTTCCTTCTTTAAAAAATCTTCTTTTTAGATCTATATCAAAAATTATAAAAAATAAAATTACTATCAAAATATCATAGTACTTATTGTAAATTGTATATTGAATATTAGATAAAATTATTAATAAATAGATAATATAATTATTAATTTTGTTATTAAATAAAATATAAAAACATATAATTGATATAAAAAATACAACAAAAAGAAATATATCATTTCCAAAAATCATGTGTGAAAATTTATGAACAAACCCACCCCCATGGATTATTGTAAATTTATAATTAAAAAAAAAAGAGAATAAAATTGTTATTAATATAAATAATATTATCTTTTTATAGTTTAAATTATAAATTATTTCTTTTGTTAATTTCAATGGATTTAAGATTGGAACTATGAAATATAAAATTATTGTAGAGATTATAATTATTTTATTAAAAAAATTTAAAGTAGTTCCAATACCAACATCTGCTCCTGAAGNTTTCAAAAAAAAAATACCATTTTCAATTAAAAAAATTACAGCTGGTATAATAAATAAAATATTAATTAAAATTATTAAAAAAAAATTTGAATTTTTAAGATGTTTGTAAAAATTAAAAAGGTAAAAGAGATTAAATACAGCAAGTGGGGGATGAATATATGCGGCTAAAATTATAAATAAAGATGTTAAAATTGCATACTTAATTTCTTTCTTTGTTTCTTTGCTTTCTAAAAAAAGCAAATAATAGAATAATGAAATTATAAAAAATAAAATTCCCCATAATAAAGGGTATGGCCAAACTGATAAGGATCTAACTGTTGGTGATAGAAATATAAAACAAGAAATTAAAGATAAAATTAGATTTTTCTCATTTTTAAATCTAATTTTAAGACACTTAAAAAAGGCTATCGCTATAAATAAGGAAATTATAGTGTTGAATTTTCTTAAAGTTTCTAAAGAAAAATAATTATCAAAGAATGCGTAAATTATGTAGAAAAATGGTGAGTTTCTAACCTCATAATTTGGGCCACCAAACATTTTTAAACCATCTATAAAATTGTTTTCTTTGAATAAGCTAACAAACTTTAAGTGATAGATATAGTCGTGCTTAGCTCCACCCAAACTATCCTCATTAAAATAAAAACCNACAATTATTGTTAGGTAAGATAAAAAAAAAATGAGATAGTAATTTTTATCTAAAAATTTATTCATTATGTAAATTCATTAATAATTTTTAAATATTTGTTTAAATTTTTTTTATAATCAAATCTATTTAAATTTTTTTTTGCATTAAAAAGCATTTTCTGAGATTTATTTCTGTTGTTTATAAAAAATAATATCTTATTTTTTAAATGATTAATGTTATTTGCGTCATAAAGCAATCCACCTTTTCCGTTTAGTAAAATCTCTTTTGGTCCTGTTGGACAATTGCTTGAAATAATAAATTTACCTAACGTTGCTGCCTCAAGCAAAACATTTGGCAAACCTTCAAACTTTGAACTCAAAATGAACAAATCAGATTGAATAATTAGATTATAAGGATTTTTGTTAAATTTCATTATTTTTACATTTTTACTTAGATTGTTATTTGAAATAAAATTTACATAATATTTCTTAAGATTTCCCTCACCTATTAGAACTAATTCTATATCAATTTTATATTCTTGTACTAATGATCTTACTACCTCAAGAATAATAATTTGGTTTTTTTGATTTACTAGTCTTCCAACATTTATAATTTTTAAAGAATTTTTCCTATTATAAATTTTTTTAGAAAAAATTTTTGATTTTGATATTATTTCATTTTTATTCAATGGGTTATAGATACATATAGAATTAATTAAAAANTTTTTTTTAATATCTTTTTTAAATTCAAGACTGTTTACAATAATTTTATCAGCAAATAAAAATGAATATTTAAAAATATATTTTTTAAAAAAATTTTTAGACCATCCATAAGGTGCTGAATTTAATCTTATAATTATTTTTGAACCAAAGAGTTTTGTAATATATGTTGCATATAAATTTGCTTGAAATGAAAAAACTAGTGAATTTTTATTTATTATCAAATACTTAATTAAAAGAAAAATACAGATAAAATATTTTTTAAGTCTTCCCCCCTTATCCCAAAATTTACTTCTGGGTGATATAAGATAAATTTTATTTTCAAATTTTTTTTTATATTTTTTGGATGTTGTGATTATGAATATTTTTTGAAAATATTTTGATAAGTAATTTGTTATTATGAATAAGTTTTTCTCAACACCATAACCCTCTATTGAGGGCATAAAAATTACTATTTTTTTTGATGTCATAATATTAATAAATTGGTAAATGTATTCATATCTTAGTTAATAAAATAAAATTTTCATGAACTTAGTTAGCATAATAATTCCCTACTTTAAAAAGAAAGATTATATTTTAGATGCTATAAACTCTATTTTAAATCAAACTTATCAAAATTTTGAGATTATTATAGTCTATGATGACATTGATAAGTCTGAACTCTCTTTAATTTATAAAATCCAAAAAGTTGATAAGCGTATTAAAGTGTTAATAAATAAAAAAAATTTAGGTGCTGGTTTGTCTAGAAACTATGCTATTAAAAATTCCAATGGTAAGTATATAGCTTTTTTAGATGCAGATGATATTTGGAATGTAGAAAAACTTAAAAAACAAGTAAGCATTATGGAACAAAAAAACTTATCAATTACACATACCTCATATAAGATTTTAGATAAAAATAATAATTATGCCACTATAAGAATTGCAAAAAATTTAGATTATAAAAAACTATTGAAATCTTGTGACGTAGGGCTATCTACAGTTATGATTAAAAAAAATTTATTCAGTAAAAAAAATAAATTCTCAAATCTGAAAACTAAAGAAGACTATGTTCTGTGGTTATTGCTAACTAAAAGTGGATATATATTTTATCCAATAAAAGAAATATTAACTTCTTGGAGAATTTCTCAAAACTCACTATCCTCATCTGTTTCAAGGAAATTAATTGATGGTTTTAATGTTTACTATAAATATATGAAATTTTCCTTTATCAAATCAATATTTTTATTAATACAGTTAAGTTTAAATTATCTATGGAAGAACTTAAGATTTTAATTTTATTTGTTTCAACTATTAGTTTTGGAATGATTTTAAATAAATTGGCAACAAAATATAATTTATTATTAAATTATACTGGTTACTCTCATCAAAAATTTACTAAAAATAAATTAGTTCCATTAACAGGTGGAATATTACTATTATTTTTATTATTAATAAATTTTTCAATAAATAAGTATTTCTATATTTTTGTCATTTTATTTTTTTTATTGGGTGTTCTTGGTGACTTCAATTTGCTAAAATCTGCAAAAATAAGATTTTTGTTACAACTTTTACTTCTATTATTTACAGTAAATTTATTTGATTTGTCAATTTTAGATATACGAATTAATTTTTTTGATTCTTTGTTGCAAAATAAAAAATTTAATATTTTCTTTACTGTATTGTGTCTAATGATTCTTATAAATGGAACCAATTTTATAGATGGATGCAATACATTAGTCATCGGATATTTCATTGGGGTAAATATAATTTTGTTTAAATTAAATCTTCTACATACAATTTTAATGGATGAGATTATGATTTATTATTTTTTCTCTATAGTTATTGGAATATTTATTCTAAACTTTTTCCAAAAATTATTTTTAGGTGACTCTGGTGTTTATATTTTATCACTTTTATTAGGGGTAACTTTGTTAGATATATATAAATCTGAACCCATAATATCTCCTTTTTTTGTTTGTTTATTATTATGGTATCCCTCTTTTGAGGTTTTATTTTCTATTGTTCGAAAGCTAATTTTTAAAACTTCAGTAATGAATCCTGATACGCTGCATTTTCATCAGTTATTATATTTTTTTCTAAATAAAAAAATAAAAAAAATAAACTCTATAATAATTAATAGTTTAACCTCAAATATAATTAACGCTTATAATTTATCAATTTTTCTTTTAGCGTCTAATAATGTCTACTATTCTAAATNTTTAGTTTGGTTATTATTTTTTAATATTATTGTTTATTGTTTATTTTATGTTTGTTTGTACAAATTTAGGTTTTCCAAAATAAAAATTTAAGATTATGTACAATTTATTTTAATTATGACCGTACCTGTAAAAGTTTACAACTTTGTTAAATCTAATCTTTATCTAATAATTTTTGGATTGAGTTATGTTTCTATATTTTTTTCATTTTATATAGATGAAGATGGAACAGGAAGGGGTGCTTCTGGCGATTTTAAAGCTACATATGGCTTTATATTAGCTTTAAAAAATGATTTATTAGCTAGTCCAGTAGATTTTACTTTGGTTCATACACCATTGCATTTTATTATAATGTCTTTATTTGACGGTTTTTTTAACGATGCAAAAAAGTTAAGACTTTTTTATTGTACATTAACAATCTTATTACCAATATTTTTTTATCAAACTCTTAAAAAAAAAGAATCAATAGTAAATAAAAAAAATTTTTTATTACTTTCATCAATAATTTTAATTTTACCGTCATTTAGATATGCATCTATTTGGGCTACAGATTTAATAACATCTTTAATTTTTTTTCAAATTTCTATACTTTTTTTTTGGAAATGGAATGAAAAAAAATCAAAAATAATAAATAAAAATTTATTTTTTCAAATAATTTTTCTTGCTCTAGCAACTTATTGTAGACAATATTTTGCTATTTTTTTTATATATTTTTTATTTATCTATTTTCAAAATTTAAACAAAAGAAGCTTTATTAAATTATTTATTATATGCACTGCAACCTCTTTACCTGTACTGTATTATGTATATCTTTTTCCAGCATTACTTACAGAGCAGCATATATCTTATAATTCAATAAAATATTTCCTTTTAGGAAATAGCTCCATGATGTCAGTGTATTTAATACCAATTTTTTTTATAAATATAATTTATAAAAAAATAAAATGTGATAAAAATATTCTGATATCAATACTTTCTTCATTTGTAATTGTATTTATCTTAACTTTATTATTTAAGCCCACACCTTTCTGGTTAGGTGGTGGTGTTATTCATAAATTATCAAATGAGTTATTTGGAAATAATCTATTATTTTTTATTTCATCATTCTTCACATTTCTAATCTTTATATATTTAATTTTAGAAAATAAAATAAATTCGATATTAGTAATTATTCTATTATTTATGTTTTTTAGTTTTCAAACTTATCAACGTTATTATGAACCAATGCTATTTTTAATATTATTTTCATTAATACAAACAAAAATGGTAAATATATTTTATGAAAAAAACATTGCTTGTATAATTTTATTTCTTTATTTTATGGTTTTCTATTTTGGCTCGGTAACAGATATTGTTTATAAAATTTAATAAAATTTATTTGTTTTTGCCATAAATACCCCATAATTAATCCAAAAAATAGTTGCAGCGTAAGTAGTAAAAAAACTACCAGCTGGTAGAATTGAGAGAGTTGAAGCACAAAAAAATAAAAGCGACGAAAGACAGTATAAATTACGACTTTTAATATAATTTTTACTACCAACAATTATTGATGAAATGACCATATATGCAAAGAAAATGAAACCAAAAATGCCAGTTTCTGAGAGAAATTCTAGATGTAATTGATGTGGATGAGTTGTTTGTCTGCTTTTACTATAAAGTACATCTTTATTATAATATTTTTGCTCTCCACTTACCTTTCTATAATTTTTTAATCCAACACCAAATATTTTATTATCGTTAAAAATTTCCCATGCTGCATTCCAATGTCCACCATATGGCGTAGAATTAATCAT
>JGI20160J14292_10004323_pt1 | contig 10555 bp, 8 predicted proteins | sample COG_10_FD_14292 | JGI IMG/M metagenome (IMG submission 14292) | reverse complement strand
GCTAAGTAGGGCATAGCCTAGTCCATAAAAAATAAATGAATTTGCCAACAACAGCAAAATGTCATTGATTTTAAACGTCTCTTTTTTGAGTAATTTATAGGCAAGGAATGTTAAATAAAATAGTGTAAAAAATATGGAAAGGAAAGTCACGGCTAATCCGTAGTGCTCACTAACTTGGTAATCTGACACATACCATATAAAGTATATCAACCAAGTTAACCCAAACGAAGAATAATACAGTGGTTTCCAATATTTCTTAAATGATAAAATAAGAATACCAATATTAATAATTGCTATATAGCTAAATAGAATATCAATTTTTTCAGACCCTTCACTTAACAAAAAGGGAATAGCATAAGCCCCTACCAGCCCAATATGAGCAATGCTTTGCTTATTGTAATTTATTGCAGCAATGACCGTGAAAATAGTTAAAACTATCATTAGACTAAAAGCAAAGGCTTGAGGAATTAAGTCATAAAAACTGTAAGCCGAGTAAGTCATGAAATACATTATAGAAATAGCTCCACTTACAAGAACAGCACTATAGTTTTTATATTTATTTTTTAATTTAATTCCAAAACCTAAGAGTACTAACCCTGTAAGGTATCCTAAGATAATTCTTGTCAGTGGGCTAATTAAGTCATTTTCAATTGAGTATTTTGCCCCAATTGCAACACCAATTATCGTAATGGCAATTCCAATTTTATTGATAATGTTTTCGCCAATAAATTTTTCAATGTCAATTTTTATTTTTGAAGGTTTTTTTGCTTTTGGAGTGTGTTTTTTTAGATTTTCCTTTGTTGTCTTTTGTTGGTAGGTCTGACTTTTAGGAGTTATATTTTCCTTCTTTATTTCATCATTTTTAGTTAGCGGTCTTGGCTTAGTGGTTGTCAATCTGTCCACCTCAATCTGTATAGAGTTGATTTCTATTGAAAAGTCGTCTTGCCTTTTCAATAAAGTTTCTAGCTTGTCTAGAAGCTGATCTATTTTATCTTGGTTATCAGTCATATTTTTTTAAATGTGTGGTACCGTTTAGGCTATGCGTAGTTCCCTGTGACGCAATAAATATAAAATTAGCGAACTCGCCTGCCGCTAGTAGGAGTTTTAGTAAGTAGGGAAGGTATAGTGAAAAATTATATGAAGAGTTTTATACGTTTTTAATAATTTTTTAGAACGACTTATTTGTCAACATATTTTTAAATCATCCAATAACGGCTTGCATATTTAGTAAAAAGTTATCTCCTTTTTCAAAATTTGAACCTACTGTACCTAACATCCACTCTATAGAAATTAATTTTTTTCGTGTTTTCAGTGCTTAGAATGTCGTCTTCCAAATACGTTGTTTTATGAAGTTTATCAACTTCTAAAATATCCCATTCATTAGCATCTAATCTTTGAACGGATAAATTAATATTTTTATCAAATGCCTTCAGTTTGCTCATATATTTTCCATAATAAAAGTCTGTGTATGTCCCAGGAATTATTTCTGAAAAAAAACGTTGTTGTCTCAGGCCTGTGATTATTAAGACCTATGTTCAGCTTTATTCTGTTATTGATGACTTAAACTAAGACTTTTGAAACTTCCAATGATGGACCCTCTGTTTTAGCTATACAGAAAAAGGAACATGAAGAATGGTAAAAGTAAAATGGATATACAGCAAAATTGTAAAGATAATTTGTTTTTCATTATATTATTTTCATAGTGTTGTGTATGAAACGTAATTTATAAAAGATTCTAGCTTTTCAAATTAGAAGTTAAGTAGTTATTATAGAATTCCGTGTTGTGGAACTTTAAAATACAATCAAGTATTTATAATACCCAAAAAATTCTCTAAATAAAGAATAGATATCTCTTATTTCGAAATATTTTGGACTAGCTCCAGATACTTGTTTAAAACCAACTTTTTTCAGAGCCAATTTTGCTCTCGAAATATGATAATATTGAGTAATTACAACAACAGATTTTACATTTGAATTTAATTTTTTAAAATTTAAGGCAGTTAATATTGTGTTATTCCCATTATCATCAATAATTATATCTGATTTTAGAACTCCATTATCGATAAGATAATTAGCCATTATTTGAGCCTCATAGAACCCTTCCTTTCCTAAGCCACCACTCACAAATAGTTTTTTAACGTCTGAGTTACTGTAAAGTTCAAGACCTTTGTCAGTTCTAGCTTTTAACCTTTTTGAAAGTGTACCGTCAATATTGACAGTATTCCCAAAAATTATTCCATATTCACTTTGTATAGGTTCATTCGTTAACCCATCTATAATAATGGAGACCTCATGAATTATAAACCATAAAACTAGTAAAGTTAGAATAACTTTTATTTTTTTCATCTAATATTTAATATACCTAAACATCTCAGGCAACCTGGGTTTTAATTCAATTTAAGTTTTTTTAGTAATAGTTTCATTCTTTTTTCTGAGCTATCCAATTCAATATCAATGTTACAATAGTACCTAAAACAACAAGAATAATAAACACGCCTAATAGTCTAAGAAATAAATCACTACCCTTAAATTCAGTCAATGTTAATTTAATTAACATTGATCCAACTATAGAAATGAATATGAAGGTTACAATTAGTAAATACTTAATATTGTTTGTTACTGGTCTAATTTGAAGTAAAAGTGAGATATGGCTAATTGTTAGTGCAATAATAAAAAATACTATTATTATATATCTTAGATCAGTCTCATAATTAAAGACCCATATCGATAAAATTGTTACTAAAAAACCTAAAACTGAAATCAACATTCCTATTCTAGAGAAGATTTTTAATCCATTTCTACTATGAATAGTTGAGCTGCAAAGCCCTGTTATACTGTAAATATCAATTGTTAAACTTGTTACTAAAAGTTGAATTTCAGTATCTCCAACGTCACCCAACCTAAATAAATATACTGCTAATAAAACACTAATTGAGAGCGCAACAACTACGGATTTCAAAAAATAACTCTTATAGTTATTGTTATCCATTTAAGCTTATTGTAATTATTGTCAAGGGTTTGGTTTAAACTGCGTTTAAATGCAGTTTAGGTTTTATTGTAAATTGTTTTTATTAGAATATTACAGGAATTTCAAAGCTTATTGGAGTTCCTGCCTCGTCCCCATCACCATCACCAGGGTTATTGTGAATAATCAGTTTCCCTTTCTTTGCTTTTTTTGAATCAAAGGTTAATTCTGTCGAGAACATTACAGGACCACTCTTCATCCATTCTCCTTTTGCAGATAGAATTCCTAAAGTTAATTCAGTACCATTATTATCAATTAGTTGAACTGTTCCAAGCTCTCCTTCATAGGCATGCCAAACGCCTTCTGAATTAACTTCTATAACCTGAGGCGATGTGATTTTATTATTTGCTTGAATATTTACTGTAGGCTGTGTCGCGCTGATCATCTCTTCATTAGTTTCAGTATTAGTTTTCTCAACTTCTACTAATACGGTATCGTCTTCCTGTTTTGTTTCTTTCGATTTTGATCCACAGCCGTACATAATGCTTAATCCAAATATTATAATAATAGTTAATTTCATATTTTTAGTATTAATGAATTATAACGCCGCGCTATACGCAGTGACGTTCTGGGTTTTGAATTGATGTATTTTATGCAATTAATTTTATACATTATTAGCATTAGTTAAAATTTAGGAAAATGATATGAAGTAACTGATTTATTTAATCCAAGGAATTTTTCACGGTATATTTTCCCTTCAGGAAATAAACTTTTCATTTCTTTTTCAGTAAGAAGCTTGACTTCTTCAACTCTTAAAATAGCAGCCTCTTTTGTAATGCTTTTCTTGTAGTGTCCTAAATCAAAATGTTTTGTCAAGAAAACCCTCATCTTAAATGGGAAATAATGGAAAAATGGAAAAAGCCAATGCGGTTCGATAGGAAAATAAAAATTTGGCGTTTGCACATAAAAACATATCCCAACTCGTCTAATTTCATCCGCCATTCTCTTTTGATTTTCAAACGAAAATAAGTGTTCTATTACAGAATTAGAATACACAATGTCAAACTTGTTATCATTGATCGTGCTTAAATCGCATGCATCACCCTTGATGCTAGTAAGATTCTTGTGCTTGACTTGGACTTGCTCTAAGTTTAGTAAGGTAATGTGAATGTTATTATTATTCGCAAAATTCATTTGCTCCCAATAACTTTCAGTTCCACCTATGTCTAAGATCTGAATAGGCTGTTTGGAATTAATCTTTTTAAGAAGATTTAGAAAAAATTCAAATCTTTTTTCTCTAAATTTTTGATTAATTGAATTTCCGAATTTTGGATTTAAAATTTTATTTACCATAAAGCTCAAGTTTTAATTATAATCGCTAACGCCGCGCTATACGCAGTGACGTTCTGGGTTTTGAATTGATGTATTTTATGCAATTAATTTAAAAGATAAAAAGAACGTTATCAAATTGCGGTATAACGCCTTGAAATGCACTGTTTTGGTTTGATAACAGCCCAAGGTGATTGCCGGTTATTCTCCTAATTCCTACATTCACCAATATTTGGTAGCGCGCGGCGCTTATGTATAAGTCCCAAAAAGGGGGGGAGCGAAGCCTCCAGTCATTCGTTCTCCTTTAGGTTAATTGTGTATTATCTAGAACATATCAACTACTAGGGTTAATCGTCTAATTATTGATTTTTTTTGAAGTAGGTCAATACTTCCCTGTTTGTCATGCATTGATTTAGCAGGATTATCTGTGGCCTTTTTTAAGTCCTATAACAGCCTTACTGCTAAAATTTTATTGATTTCGTGGTACAGCTTCGCTGTGTAAGTCCCATAACTGTCTGTGTAAGTTGTTACAACAACATGTAATTTGCAACTAATATAAACTGCAGGGATATCTCGTTAAAAAAAGTAATTAAATGATCTTTATGAAAAATTGGTTAGTGAAGATTGAGACAAGGGGTCTTAAACTCTATTCAAATTTATGCAATGAATTATTCATATCAAAAAGAATCTCTATTTTTAACAGTTTTTTTTACATTTAAAATGATATTAAATCATTAAAAAATAGCTATTTAACACAAGTTATTATACTTTATAATGGAATTTTATGTGATGATTCCAACGTTGAATTAAAGAATTATTAACGTTCTTACCGTATGTAAATAGTTAAACATAACCTATCTTTAGGTTCTTGTTTGGATCAACAAAATCAAGCGATTTAATGCTTTTAAATTGTCATTAAAAGCACTACAGATTTAATTAAAATATAATGGAATTATTTAATCAAAACAACACTCTTTTTCCAACCACTTATGCCGAGATTCTTCAGCGGGTTCGTGCCATTGATCCTGTTAAATACAGTTCGACACGAAACTATATAAATGGGGCGGTTACCTACCTGTCTCCATACATCTCTAGAGGCGTAATTTCTACGAAATTTATACTTTCTGAAGTTTTGAAAAAAGGCTACAAACCGGCTCAAATTGAAAAATTTATACAAGAACTGGCTTGGAGAGATTACTGGCAACAGGTTTGGATATCCAAAGGCACAGCAATTAACACCGATTTAAAACACCCTCAACACCCTGTCTCTAACCATTCTATCGCCGCTTCGCTGGTACAGGCTTCCACAACCGTTGAAGCTATTGACACCGCTATTGAATCCCTTTACAAAACAGGATATATGCACAATCATTTAAGAATGTATATCGCAGCTGTAGCTTGTAATATGGGACAAAGTCACTGGAAAACACCAGCCCAATGGATGTACTTTCATTTATTAGATGCCGATTGGGCGAGTAATGCTTTGAGCTGGCAATGGGTAGTAGGAGCAAATGCCAATAAAAAATATGTAGCCAACCAAGACAATATTAATAAGTATTGCTTTACAAGCCAGAAAAATACGTTTTTAGACATCCCTTATGAGTCATTTGCATCGCTGCCAATCCCTAAAATTTTAAAAGACACCCCTAAAATTGAATTGGTAACGCCATTGCCAAAACAGATGGATTTAACGATAGATCCAAATCTGCCCAGCTGTATTTATAATTTTTATAATCTAGACCCTGTTTGGAAAAATAATATTTCAGCCAATCGGATTTTACTATTAGAGCCCTCTCATTTTAAGCAGTATCCAGTTTCTCAAAATACAATTGATTTTATCCTTCGGCTTTCTAAAGATAACATAGACAATGTTCAAATTTATGTGGGGGAATTTGACACACTTGTAAGTGAATACAACCTAAAGACCCTCTTTTTTAAAGAACACCCACTAAGTAAGCATTACCAAGGAACTGAAGATTGTAGAGATTGGATGTTTGAGGTGAAAGGGTATTATCCATCTTTTTTTTCATTTTGGAAAAAATGCAAAAAACAGCTTACGTATTGAGTTCAAAAGCTGTAAATATTGTTTGGTTAAAACGGGACCTTCGTTCCCAAGATCATGCACCTTTGTTAAAGGCTGAATGTGCTGGTATCTCATATCGTATTATCTATATATTTGAACCCTCTAAAATTGTATATCCAGATACCAGTCCTAGGCATTTACAGTTTATATACCATTCAATTCATGCTTTAGATAAAGTGTTAAGTGCGTTTAATAGGCGAGTAGAGGTATTTTACGGAGAGGCTATAGAAGTGTTTAATTATTTGAACGAAGACTTTGACATCAACTCCGTTTTCAGCTTTCAAGAAAGCGGAACGCAAGGTTCTTGGGAACGGGACAAACAGATAAATAGATTTTGTAAATCTCACCAAATTAACTGGGAAGAATCACAACGAGATGGTATTTTAAGAGGGATTAAAAACAGAGAAGACTGGAACAAACAGTGGCACCAAAAAATGCACGAGCCAGTCATTCAAAATAAGTATACAATTTCCAAAGATGCATATTTAGAACACGCCTTTTTAATACCTTCAAAGTTAGAGTCTCAACTAAAGGAATACCCAAATCACTACCAACCACCAGGCGAAAAAAATGCTTGGAGGTACTTAAAGTCTTTTGCTAACCAACGAGGGTTTAATTATCAGAAACATATATCCAAACCAACGGAAAGCAGAAAGTCTTGCAGCCGCTTATCCCCATATCTAGCATGGGGAAATATGAGTGTTAAGCAAGCCTTTCAGTTTATCGGAACCCACCCCAATGGGGTCAGAAACAGCAAAGCGTTTTCGGCCATGCTTACCCGACTGCATTGGCATTGTCATTTTATTCAAAAATTTGAAATGGAGTGTCGCTACGAAACTGAATGTATTAATAACGGGTATGAGCTTTTGCCACATGAAAAAAATGACTCGTTTATAAAAGCATGGAAAACGGGCACTACAGGCTATCCTTTGATTGATGCCTGCATGAGAGCTGTAGAATCTACAGGTTGGATTAATTTTAGAATGCGCGCTATGGTCGTTTCCTTTTTAACACTCAATTTAGACCAAGATTGGCGGGAGGGAACTTACCATCTTGCACGTCAGTTTTTAGATTACGAACCTGGCATACACTATCCACAGTTTCAAATGCAAGCAGGGACTACAGGAATAAATACGGTGCGTTTGTACAATCCTGTCAAAAACTCTCAAGAGCATGATCCTGAAGGGGTCTTTATAAAAAAATGGATTCCAGAATTAGCAAACGTTCCATTAGCATATATTCACGAACCTTGGACCATGACAGCCATGGAACAGACCTTTTGCGATGTTTTGATAGGAGAGGCCTATCCACTACCTATTGTGGACTTACAAGAGAGTTCTAGAACAGCAAGAGATAAAATATGGGGGCATAAAAAGCATCCCGCCGTTCAAAAAGAAAAGAAACGATTACTAAGAACGCATGTAAATGCAAGGTAACTGAAAATAATACTTATATATCCGATGAATAAAAAAGACTTAAAAATACATATTATTGGTGCCGGTGTAAGTGGGTTAATAGCGGCCAGAATTTTAGAAAACCATGGCTTTAGTACTGTGGTTATTGAGGCGACAGATCGGGTAGGGGGGCGCGTAAAAACTGACTTGATAGAAGGCTATCAATTGGATCATGGCTTTCAGGTATTGCTAACGGCCTATCCAGCAGCACAAAAATACCTCGATTATGAAGCTTTGGAGCTTCAAAAGTTCTTGCCAGGGGCTTCCATTTTTTCAGCCAACGGACAAAAGCTGATAGGCGATCCATTAAGATCACCTTCTTTATTATTTTCAACACTATTTTCAGGGATTGGTAACTTATCAGATAAATTTAAAATTTTAAAACTTAACCTCGCTTTAAAGAAAAAAACACTGTCCGCTATTTTTTCTGAAACAGAACAAACGACCCAGTCTTATTTAATAGGTTTCGGGTTTTCAGATGAGATAATCTCTGACTTTTTCAGGCCATTTTTTAGTGGTATTTTTCTCGAAACTCAACTTGAAACATCAAGTAGAATGTTTGAATTTGTATACAAGATGTTTGGTGAAGGACATGCCACACTGCCAAAATTAGGTATTGAGGCCATTCCAAAGCAATTGTTAGAGAATTTAAAAACCACCTCTTTCAGGTATCATACGAGAGTCAAAGCCTTAAAAGAAAACGAAATCACCCTGGATGATGGTAGCTGCCTTAAAAGCGACTACACCATCATTGCAACTGAAGCCAGTGAATTGGTGTCCAATTTAAAAAATCAATCTACGGAGTGGAAGTCCTGTGTGACTTTGTATTTTGAAACAGAGACAAGAGTGATTACAAAAAAGCTTATCGGTTTGATATCCAAACCTGGAGCTTTAGTCAATAATATATTTTATAATAGCAGTTTAGATACGCGCACAAAAACAGCTAATGAGTTGTTATCAGTCACAGTTATAGACACTCAGGGCCTTTCAAATGAAGCGCTTATTGAGGCTGTTGAAGTTGAATTGCAGGCCTGTTGTGGAATCGTAACAACAAAATTTATCAAACTGTATCATATCCCAAAAGCACTTCCAAAGTTAGATAATTTAAAATATGATATGATGCCCTCAGAAACCCGTTTAACAAATTCTTTATTTCTAGCTGGAGACATCCAATTAAACGGCTCATTAAATGCCGCCATGATTTCTGGTGAACGCGCTGCTTTGGGTGTTATAGAGGCTATTTCTAGAGCGATTTAGATACTAACTAACTAACTGCTGAATGGACTTAAACTCTTCAAATAAATATTATTCATACCAATTGTTTAAATTTTTACGACTTAAACTTAACTATACGTTTTTCTACATTGCAGTCATTAAGTTACTTTGCCTTGTGCTCTAAATATTTATTCTTAAAGTTTGGTAAGAAGAATATTATTTATAGTGAATCTTTCAAATAAATTTAGTTAGAAGACTATCTTATAATCCTAATGGCCAGTAATTTAAGACCTAATAGATTCCTGGTTTGGCATATATATTTTTTATATTATGGATAGTTTGAGTCTCAATTTGTTTGATGAATTCTAATATTTACAGGAGTTTAAATTGAACTTATTATCATTAAAAAATATTTAAAAACAATTAATATATGAAGATATATTACATTTTTTTCTAATTTATATTATAATTTGTTTATTTTTTTAATACATTTAACAAATTGATTGCCAGTGTTTTGTGTATCTTTTTCACATAAAGATTAAACAAAACTTACACTAATAGATTTGAGACATTTAGAAATGCCCCAATGATAATAACCAAATCTAGCATTGAAAAAACCTTATATAAAAACACACCTACAAAATGGAGCCAGTTTAGGTTTCTACTCAGCCACTTCAAATAGTTCACTATTTAATATTATTTATAATAGGCACCCTTCTTATATTTTATATAAATATTTAAGCTTTTCAAAAAATAAGCTTGAAGCAGGAGATTTGAGCCTAGCTGTTTTTCTAAAATCAATACTAAACCTTTCACAAAAGTATATCCAAAAAATAGCATGAGTAAATATAATACGGAAAGTTTTAAAATATTTATAGCAGAAGATGACATTAGGTATAGTGAACTATTGAGATATCATCTAGAGTTAAATCCAGAGTATGAAGTTAAGACTTTTAATTCTGGAAAAAAGTTAATTAAAGCGCTACATGAGAAGCCAGATGTAATAACATTAGATTATTCTCTTCCTGACACAAATGGAAAAGAGTTGTTGTCTTTTTTAAAGAAAGAATCTCCAGATTCTCAAGTGGTTATTGTTTCTGGACAAGAAGACATTACTACTGCAGTTCAGCTGTTAAAGGACGGGGCTTACGATTATTTAGTAAAAGATGATAATACTAAAGAGAAAATTTGGCAAGCTATACTTCACATAAGAGAAAATTTACAGCTTAAAAACCAGATTGACCAGTTAAAAATTGAAGTTCAAAAAAAGTATGACTTTTCTAAATCTATTAAAGGAAAGAGCCCTGAAATTAAAAAAGTATTTAGACTATTAGAAAAAGCAATTACTAATAATATTACAGTTTCTATTACTGGAGAAACAGGGACAGGAAAAGAAGTTATAGCTAAAGCAATTCATTATAACTCACAGAGAAAAAAAGAGCCTTTTGTTGCAATAAATGTAACAGCTATTCCTTCAGAATTAATAGAAAGTGAATTGTTTGGTTATGA
>JGI20160J14292_10004322_pt1 | contig 10556 bp, 9 predicted proteins | sample COG_10_FD_14292 | JGI IMG/M metagenome (IMG submission 14292) | reverse complement strand
GGGATAATCGCCAATCGTCATGGCGGTCACGATCTCTTGACCATTGAGCCAGATGGTAAGCGGCCGCTCCTCCACCACATTCAACGAAATTTCCGCGCCCAGGTGGTCCAGACCTGCGACCTGCCGCGTCAACCCTTTTGCCTGAGGGTTCGGGGCAATCAAACAAGGCTTGGCTTGGATCATGGAAATCTCCTATACAGCGCATACAATGACACTCCGGACAGATAGGTCAAGCATATGCAATCCTCCAGACATGACTTTTGGGCTGGGCTCTGGGGGGCTTTGCCATTTTGCATCGTTGTCGCCCCCTATGGGATGGTTTTCGGTGTCCTAGCCGCCGAATCTGGCCTGGATATTTTCACCGCAGTGGCCTTTTCCATGGCTGTGATCGCCGGTGCCGCGCAATTCACTGCTCTATCGCTCATGCAAGATCAAGCGCCGGTTTTCATTGTGATTATTGTCGGCCTGGCCGTCAATCTGCGCATGGCGCTCTATTCGGCGACGCTGGCCACCCATTTGGGCGCCGCCCCATTTTGGACCCGCGCCTTCGTCGCCTATGCAATTTTAGATCACAGTTTCGCCCTCGCCGATCAGAAGTACCAAAATGAACCTGACATGAGCCTGCCCCGCAAATTGGCCTTTTATTTCGGCGCCACAAGTTTGGTGGCGGTGATCTGGGTTGTGGGTACAGGTTTTGGCGCCTGGCTGGGCACGCGCATTCCCGATTGGCTGGCCTTGGATTTCGCCATGCCCATCGCCTTCATAGCCTTAGTGGCCCCAGCGCTGCGCAGCTTACCGCATGTGGTTGCCGCTTTCACCGCAGCGACACTGTCACTCCTCCTTGCGCCCGCACCCTATGGGCTTGGCTTGATCATTGCAGCATTGATCGCCCTCGTTTTGGGCGCTGAGGTGGAGCGACGCATGGGGGCGAGATCATGAGCATTTCGACCGCAACACTTTGGCTTGTGATTGCAGGGCTGGCCTTTGGTTCTTGGCTCCTGCGCTTTTCGTTTTTGGGTATCATCGGCAACAAGGAGCTGCCCGAATGGGTCAAACGCCATCTTCGCTATACGCTTGTGGCTGTCATGCCGGGCATTATCGCACCCCTGGTTTTCATGCCGCGCGCGACAGATGGGGCCTTTGATCTGCCGCGATTTTTAGCAGCGCTGGTGACGCTTTTGGTGGGCGTTTGGAAAGGTAATCTCTTGCTGGCGATCGCAGCCGGCGGCGTTACGCTTTATTCAATGTTAAACTTCGGCTTTTGACCGATCCAGCCGTAAAAATCCGTGCGTTTATCCCTGTCCTCTGGTTGCGAGAATCGCACCGTTCTCACACCGGGTAACGCCGCAAAACGCTCCATAAGCGTCTTGGGAAAAAACGTCGGACCTATGGCCTCAAAGCCCGGAGTGGCGCGCAAGAGCGCGCTCACATTCTGCGCACAGAAGGATTGCATCACAGGCCCATGACCATCACGCGAGCAAGAAGATCGCCGGCCACCGCATCGGTGACATCTCGGGTTTGCGCCACTGTGTCATGGGTGTTGCGGGTGTGGTAATCGATATAACTGTCCACAACCGCCGGGTTGGCACCGTAAATCACATCGCCGCGCTCTGCCAAACTCGCATGTGACAGACTCCCAGCCGGATCAAAAATGACCCTCTGCGCGCCATTCACGATCAAAGCAGAATGTGCGCCGCTGCCGTCTTGCGTGCTCAGCACAGTGATCAAAGTCACTTTTGCGCCGCCAGGATGCCGATAACGCGGCAGATCAGCCTCGCGCATGGCATCGCCCCTAAAGGCCGCGCTGCATCCGACAAGGCACAAAAGCGCCAAGGTCAATGCAGCATATCTCATCGATTTAACCGTTTATGAGATACAAAAGCACCAGGGCCACGAGGATCACAACTGTGCTTTTCGACACGAGGCCCATAAAACCTGCAAAAGTCTTTTCTTGCACGTCTGTATTCATTGTGCCGTGTTCGTGTTTTTGGTCAGCCATAGCGACAACTCCGTTTTGTGTTTCGCACTCCCTAGCCTCCAACGCGGCATTTGTCACGCGCGCAGACCCGCCCAGCGGCAAAAAAGCGCGCGTCAGCCTGCGCTAATTCATCACCCAGCGATAGGCGCCGTCTTGGTGCAAACTGCGGGTCACCTCACCGGCATGCCACAGATAGTTGCAATGGGCCAAAGCCTCGACCAGACCAAGCCCATATTCTCCATCGCCGATTTGGCGCTTGAAGACGGCCATCATGACCTCTCCGGCGGTTTTTGGAGTTTTCAAATCGGCCCGCAGCCGCGTCAAAGCGCCGTGGTGGTTTTCCTCCAATTGCCGCAGCCGCAGGGGCATGCCGACAAAGGGCAATTTATGACCGGGCAATGCCAAATGATCGGCGCGGGCAAAGTTTTGCAATCGCGCACAGCTGTCAAGCCAGTCCGCCAAAGGATTCGCATCCGGCTCAGTGGGGTAGACCCCGATATTTGAGCTAATGGACGCAATGACCTGATCGCCGCAAAGCACCAAATTATCATCCCGGCTCCAGAACGTCGCATGATCGGGCGCATGCCCATGATCGACGCGAACATCCCAACTGCGCCCGCCCATTTCAATCACGTCACCCTCTTCAATGCGGGTAAACCAATGGGAATGGGATGCACGATGTCAGAAAAATTGAAGGGACGTTCATCCTGCCGGGCCGCGAGTAAATCAGCCCGCATCCCAGCGCGGCGGTAAAACTCAATCTGACCCTCGGTATAGCGCTCCTGAATATCCATTGTGAGCATACGTCCCATCAGATAGGCCACCTGCGTTGAGACATATTCCGCGCCAAATTCTTCAACAAACCAGCCGTGAAACCCAATATGATCAGGGTGGTGATGGGTTGCCACGACCCGCTTGACCGGCTTGCCACGCAAAGGCCCCTCAAGCACGGCTTGCCACATCGCCTGCACCCTGCGCGATTTCATCCCCGTGTCGATCAGCGTCCAACCGTCACCGTCATCCAGCACATAGATGTTCACATGATCCAATTTCATCGGCAAAGGCAGCCGCAGCCAATGCACCCCCTCGGCAATTTCGATCATCTCGCCATTTTCAGGGGGCGTTTCCCAAGGGTATCTTATCGTTGTCATAGGCTGGGGTTACGCGGCAAAATCATCAAGCTCAAGCGCATAAAGATCTGCCGCGCCCGCCTGCGCCTGAGCACACAGAGAAGCAGCCTCCGGTAAAAGGCTGTTGATATAGACCCGCGCCAAACGCTGGCGCTTGGCTTGGCCAGACATAGACGCCACCAGATGAAAATATCCGCCCAACACCCGGGCAAAGGCTTTTTGATAGGCCACAGAACCCGCAAACCGCTCATTGAGCTCCTGGGACACCACCCATTGCGTGGTGGCGCGTAACTGCGCAATAGCTGCCAAAACCGCTTTGGCCAAATCACTGTTTGAGGCGGAGGCCAGCGCTTCCATATCATCCATCAGAGCAAAGGCGGCGGCACCCCCATCCATCATCTTGCGCGCCACAAGATCCATAGATTGAATTCCATTTGTGCCTTCATAAATCGGGGTGATCCGCGCGTCGCGCAGATATTGCGCCGCTGCGGTTTCCTCGACAAAACCCATACCACCGTGAATTTGCACCCCAAGATCGGCCACGGCGACGCCTGTGTCGCTGCCAAAGGATTTGGCAATGGGGGTCAAAAGCGCGGCACGTGCCTGCCAATCGGTATCGCCCGTGGCTTTGGCCATATCAATCGCAATCGCACAGGCCACTCCAATGGAACGCGCCGCAAAAATATCGGCCTTCATCTGCGCCAACATCCGCCGCACATCGGCGTGATCGATAATTGTTCCAGTGCCATCGGCAATGGGCGCGCGCCCCTGTTTGCGGTCCATCGCATAAGCCAGCGCGTGTTGATAGGCGCCCTCGGCCACCCCAACGCCCTGCATCCCGACAGCCAGGCGGGCGTTGTTCATCATGGTGAACATACAGGCCATGCCGTTGTGTTCTTCGCCCACTAGCCAACCAGTTGCGCCCGAAAACTCCATAACCGCGGTCGGACTGCCGTGAATGCCCAGCTTATGCTCCAAGCTGACACAGCGCAGATCATTGCGCGCGCCAAGACTGCCATCGGCATNGGGGATNAATTTTGGCACCAAAAACAGGCTGATCCCCTTGGGACCGGGCTTGGCACCCGGAAGCCGGGCCAAAACCAAATGGCAAATATTCTCTGCCACATCATGTTCACCCCAGGTGATAAAGATTTTCTGGCCTGAGATTTTATAGCTGCCATCNGCTTGCGGCTCGGCCTTACTGCTCAATGCGCCCACATCNGAGCCGGCATGGGGNTCTGTCAGATTCATCGTGCCGGTCCATTCACCAGAAATGAGCTTTGGCAAATACAGCGCNTGCAAATCNGCATTNGCGTGGTGTTCCAGCGCCTCAATCTGACCCTGCGACAAAAGTGGGCAGAGATTGAGAGAGATACAGGCGCCGCACATCATATCATGCATCGCCGTGTTCAAAGCCATCGGCAAGCCCATGCCACCATGCTCTGGCGTGGCAGAAATACCGACCCAGCCACTTTCGGCGATCGCCGCATAGCCATCGGCAAAGCCCGGCGGGGTGCGCACAACGCCGTTTTCCAATTTGGCAGGATGCAAATCCCCGGGCCGTTGCAGCGGCGCCATCACTGTATCGCACATCTTACCGCATTCATTTAAAACCGCATCCGTCAAATCCTGTGTCGCTTCCGAAAAACATTCATTGGCCACCACCGGCGCCAAGGGCACCACTTGGTCGAAAATGAACTGATATTCGCTGACAGGGGCTTGATAGGGCATGAGGAACTCCAAGGATGGCAGTAATCTATTAACAGCGTCTTACCCAAGCCGCTGGCACAAGGAAATAGCTATCGGCCGAAACGCCGCGTCAGGCCCGGCCCGCTTGCCCCGATAATAGGGTTGGATCGACCCCGATTGAGGCCAGAGCCGCCGCCCATTTGGCACCATTGTCCGGGCTGAAAACCAAGTCAAACTCAGCCTCACAAATCAACCAACCATTGGCCCGAATTTCCGCCTCCAGCTGCCCGGCCGCCCAGCCCGCATAGCCCAGCGCCAACAAACTGGTCTTTGGTCCCAAACCCCGCGACAATCTTTGATCGCATCGACCGTGGCCGTCACGCAAAGCGGTCGTCAATCCGCAAGGTATCAGGATCGCCAACATAATCTGCCGAATGCAGTAAAAACCCGCGCGAAGGTTCGACCGGTCCGCCAAAATGCACAGCAACCTCCGGGGTAAAAGCGCCGATGGGGATATCGAGATGCCCAAGAAGCGCTTTGAGATCTAAGGCCGCATTGGCCTTATTCACAATGAGCCCCATGGCGCCATCCTCGGAATGGGCGCTGATATAGACGACCGAATGCTCAAATCGCGGATCACCCATGCCCGGCATGGCCACCAAGAGTTTTCCAACAAGAGTCGTCTGCGCGTCAGTCATGCCAAGAACATGAATAGGAAAGAGCAAAACAACAAGTGCTGTCACTCAGATTCTTCCTCGCCGCGGCGGCCTGCGCCAAATTGTGCCACCTGCCNGCTGGCGCGGACACTTGCGAAGACGGGCTTGCTCAATAAAAAGTGAGTTCGTATTTCAGCGTAAATACGTTAGAAGGAACCCCATGAAACACACTGTGCACCGCATCACCACATTCCTCCTCTGCGCTTTTTGCCTCGCCCCTGCCGCCCTCGCACAGGATCTGGACGATATTTTGCAGGCCGAATTGCGGCCAGGATGGCGCACTGAGGATGGCATCCATATGGCGGCGCTTCAACTCGATATGGCGCCGGGGTGGAAAACCTATTGGCGCCAGCCGGGAGACAGTGGCATCCCGCCGCGCTTTGATTTTTCTCAATCTGTGGGTGTTCAGGCCTTCGAGGTTTTTTACCCAACGCCAGAAATTTCGTGGCTCGGGAGCAGCCGCANCATCGGATATGAANNGCAGGTCATTTTTCCGGTGCAACTNTCCGTGGACCGCGCTGCAGACATCACCTTGATCGGGCGTATTGAGATCGGTGTGTGCCGGGAGCTGTGCATCCCTGTTACGCTTGATCTGTCCGCGCAATTATCCGCACAGGCGCCTGTTGACCTTCTGATTAAAGCCGCACGCGCCGCNGTGCCAAAACCCGGCGCGGGTCAGATCACCTGCGCTTTTTCAGCAGCAGANGATGGCATGGAGCTAAAGATTGTTTTGCCATCCCCCGATCGCGCCTTTGACAATGCGGCCATCGAACTGGACAACCCGCGTCTTTGGGTCAAAACGCCCAAGCTTGAGCTGCGCGATGGGCGGTTGAATGTCACCGCCCAAATCATGACCCCCACGGGTCAGCCCATGGCCATCGGGCGCGACGGGGTGACAACCACGCTATTTGCGCCCGACGGAGCCACCGAATATCGTGGCTGCCTGGGCGCCTAGCGCCGCAAATTCCGCGCAAAGATCAAGGCTGACACCGCGTAAAGCAACAACACAACGAGCGCTGAGCCGCTCAAAAATAGCGCAAGCCCAAATGGCAAGGGCGACAGATGGGCCGCCAATGGCAACCCCATCCAAAACTGCGGCACCCCTCCACTCACGATCACCGCCCCAAGGGTCGCGGCGAAAAGGGCGGTCAGGCTGATCAGCGCTGCAACAACGGGCAAGCGCGGTCCGCGGCCACGCCATAGGCCGCGCAGGGCCCGTTTGACGCTCGCCACCTGCGCGCCCACATCCGCTTGCATCGCCATCAAGGCTGGCACGACGATCAATACTAAGATCACCCCAAACCCAAGCCCATAGACTAAGGTTATCACCGTTGGCTTGAGAAACTGCGCTTGTGACGAGGTTTCATAAAGCAAAGGGGACAGGCCGAGCACCGTGGTCAATGTCGTCAACAACACCGGTCTCAACCGATCTGTTACCCCATCGACAATCGCTGGAAATAGGCCCCGCTCTTTGGAATATTCATCAATCGTCGTCACCAAAACAATGGAATCGTTGATGATAATCCCCACCATGCCAATCAACCCAACCACAGAAAACAGCGAAAGCGGGATGTCATACCACCAATGGCCATAAATCGTCCCGATCAAGCCAAACGGAATAATGGCCATCACCACCAAGGGGCGTGTCCAGCTGGAGAAAATCCAAGCCAAAGTCATGAAGATCCCGGCCAAGGTTAAAATCAAACCCCGTGTGGCGTCATTGCGGAAATCATCTTCCTGTTCCGCCAATCCAGCCAAGGTGAAGGCAACTTGAGTTTCCTCAGCGATTTTTGGCAAAACTGTTTCTTCCAATTCCGCCACAATCGCCTGCGCGCGCGCCGGGTCATCCTCAGAAATATCGCCCGTCACAGAAATCACCTGGATGCCATTCTCACGCCGCACCGTTGAAAAACCGGTGCGCTGCTGCACGGTGACAATATCTGCCAGCGGCACATAGCCCCCGTTCGGTGTGCGGATCAGCATGCGATCGGTGAAATCAGCCGTCAATTCACCGGCCGGCAATTCCACACGGATCGTGGCGAGCGCGGCCCATCGGGGAAGCTCGCCGCCTCAATCCCATTGAGGCGATTGCGCAACACCCGGCCCAATGTGTCGATGGTAAGCCCCAAAGATTGCCCCTGCGGCGTCAACTCCAACACCAATTCCTCTTTGTCGTAAGAGAGCGTGTCCTCAACAGCTGAGACTTCTGGATATCGTGCCAAAGCGGTTTGCAAGGCCTCAGAGGCGGCTTTAAGTCGGCGCGCATCAGCCCCGGAAAATTGCACATCGAGCGCATCGCCGCCCGGACCGGAGCGCCAACCGCGAAAGCTAATCGTCTCCACCCGAGGATGCCTAATCACCGCATCTTGCAAATCCGCGACAAAGGCAAAGGACGAATAGGGCCGCAAATCCGCATCAATCAACTCAACGGCAATAGAGCCCAATTGATCGGCATCTTTGGTATCAGCGCCCGCCAAGCCACGGCCGGTATTGCCCCCAATTTCGGCCATGGAGAAATCCACTGGATTGCGGCCATATTTCTCTTCATATTGCGCGCCAACGGCTTCTACAGCCGTTTGAAACGCGCGCATTTGCTCAAGGGAATCCTCCCGCGTTGCCCCCGGGGCCATCGCGAAATTACCCGTCACCGAGCCGCGCTCAGGAGCGTTGAAAAACCGCCATTGCACATCCCCATTGATGAACAGCACCGCTTGACTGGCCAAGGCCACCACCACAGCTGCAAACACCGGATATCGCGCCCAAATGACAAATCTGATAAACGGGCGGAACAGGTAGAACTTAAATTGATCCAGCAGGTAGTTCATGAAGTGTGACGGCATGTCATACCAACGGATCCGTGAGCCGACGGATATAGAATGCGCCATGTGATGGGGCAAAACCAAAAAGCATTCGGCCAGCGAGGCAATCAAAACCACGATGACGGTAAAGGGAATATCGGCAATCAAATCGCCAAACCGCCCACCAATCGCCACCAAGCCAAAAAAGGCGATGACGGTCGTCAGCGTTGCCGAAAATACCGGGGTGAACATGCGCTTGGCTGCATTCTCCGCCGCCACGACAGGGCTTTCCCCCAAAACACGCGCGCGAAAATCAGCATGTTCCCCCACAACAATGGCATCATCGACCACAATCCCAAGGGTAATGATCAAGGCAAAAAGCGAGATCATATTGATCGTCAGCCCTGATAGATACATCAGCGCCAAAGCCGCCGCCATAGCCGCCGGAATTCCTGCGGCCACCCAAAAGGCCGTGCGCACATTCAAAAACAAAAATAACAGCAAAAGCACAAGCCCAAGCCCTTGAAGGCCATTTTCCAACAGCATGGCCAGCCGCGCAGAAATCGCCTCTGATCGGGTGCGGATCAATTCGACATTCACATCAGGGGGCAAGGATTCCATCATCGCGCAGCGGTGGTTTGAACCTGCTCCTGGATTTCAATCGCGTCGCCCTGATCAGAGCGGTCAATGCGGATGGAAATGGCCGACGCCGCGCCCACGAAATAGGCGCGATCTCGGTCAACCCCCTCTTCCGTCACCCGCGCCACATCGCCCACGGTGAGCGACGAGCCATCGGCATTGGAACGCAAGACAATCTGCCTGATATCCCGGGCGCTGCGTTTGGCGATCCCTGTACGAATGCGCGCACTCCCGGCCACATCGCCTGCGGGATCTGCCTCAGCTTCCTCAGCGATGGCACTGGCGATCTGTGCCATGCTCACGTCATGACGAATAAGCGACAAGCTGTCGACTTCCACGATGGTTGAGCCCGCAGCCACGCCGCGAATAGTGGTGCGGGTCACGCCTGCGGCGAAAAGCCTTGTGACGAACTCATCGGCAAATAGAGCCAATTGCGCCACCCCAACCGGACCGGAGATCACCACATCTGTGACCCGGTCGCGCCAGACCCCACGGGTGACTTTTGGATCATCAGCATCATCGGGGAACTGGTTGGCGACGGAATCAACGGCGATTTGGGCATCATCGGTGCCACGGGCCATATCCCAGCCGGGCTCAAATTCCATGGTAATCCGAGCAGAGCCTTCCGAGGAGGTGGCAGAGGTGCTGTTCACCCCTTCAATCCCAAGCAACGCCGGTTCAACCACCTGCACAATTGCCCGGTCAACATCCTCCGGTCCAGCGCCATCCCACCGCACGCTGACCGTGACGCGGTCAATAATCACATCGGGAAAAAACTGCGCCCGCATTTGCGGAAAAGAAACAGCCCCGGCGACCAGCATAATAAGCAAGAAAAGGTTTGCCGCGGTGCGATGTCGGGTCATGTAAGATAAAATCCCGCCAGTGGCGGTGCGTATCACAGACATCCCTTATCCCCCCATCCGGCCTTCCAGCCGCTCAACCAATTCTTTGCGCACTTCGGGCTCTTGCAACTGCGCCAAGACCCGCTCCTTGGCCTGTTTGGGCATGCGTTTNTTGNCCTCGACAAAGGCAATCAACTTGGCCCGCCGCTCTGGATCAAGCGCGATGGTCTCTGGGGCCGCCTGTGGCGCATTTCCCTCAGCGCTCAACACGCGCACCTTGATGCCCGCACCCAGCAATGGGGATCGTTCCGCTACAATTTGCGCTCCGCTCAGCTCACGCGAGCGCACCAAAACATCATCCCCCTGACGGCGCACAAGGGTCACATCGGCCTCCGACAGGCGCTCATCTTCGCCCACAACCAGAACCTTGTTATTCCCGCTCACGGCCGTGGCCGGCAGGCGGGCAACCCAATTCAAGGCGGGCTCCGTTATGTTTACAGTCACAAAATCACCCGGCCGCAGACCCTTGGAGGTTGCAAGGCTGGCAAAGAGAAGCCGCCCCGTCAAACCTTCGCCCACGACAGCAGCTTCGCGGGTGATCTGGCCGCTTGAGCTCATCTCCGCGCCGAGCAGATCCAACGTCACCGTGACCTCAGCCGCTCGCAATTTGCCCGCATCATCGAGCAGACGCCGATGCTGGGAGGTGCTCACACGAAAGGCCACTTCCAGAGCCAATGGATCCACCAATTGACCAATTTTTTCAT
>JGI20160J14292_10004310_pt1 | contig 10579 bp, 10 predicted proteins | sample COG_10_FD_14292 | JGI IMG/M metagenome (IMG submission 14292) | reverse complement strand
ATTTAAAAAAATGAATGAATTAAAATCAGAAATTATAATCAAGGCTGGTATACGGACTGCAGAACAAAACTTTTCTAATGCTTATATTACTAAGAGAGGTGACAGTGATGCAGGGGCAATATTTGTTAAAATTGATACTTTAGATGGATATGCCAAACTTTATTCAAGAAATCTTGTATATGATTTTGATAAAAACAAGGATTTAATTCGATTTGAAGATTTATACCCAAATAAAAAGATAGGGATAGAAGATATTGACTCAAGGATTACTAAAGAAATTTCAATTGATAGAGATTGTTGGATCGTAGAAATTGAAGATAAAAATGGTTTTAATCCTTTTCATAATTTAGACGGTTAGCCTATCTATAAGTTCGTTTCGGTTATACAATCCTAAATAATTAGCTTTCAATTTTAGTATACCATTAACATGTTTTAACATAGGTGTAGGAATATCAAGTTTAGTTCCAATCTCAATTATTGCACTCATTATAGGATCAATTTCAAGAGGTCTTTTTAACTCAATGTCTTGTCTTGTAGAAGGCTTGTGGCCAATAATAGAAGCTGCTCCGTTGATCCTATTTTCAATTGATATATTAAATTTTGCTCCAACTGCCTCTCCTACTTTTTGGCATTCTTCCATTAGATTTTGAATTAAAAGTCTTGAGCTTGGGTCAGTTCCTAAAATGTCTAGACTTGCACCAGTTATGGCACTTAATGGATTGAAAGAGCAATTTCCCCATAACTTAATCCAAATTTCGTCTCTTAACTGTTTTTTTTGAGGTGCTTTTAACCCTCCACTGATAAGTAAGCCAGATAAGGTTTTTAATCTTTCAGAATTTACTTCGCTAGGTTCACCAAGACTAAATCTATTGCCTTCGATATGTTTTATAACACCTGGTTTTTCAATCTCACAAGCTGGATAAACCACACAACCTATGGCACGTTTAGGATTAATTGTATCCCAGATAAGACCATTTGGATCAACTGAGTCTATATGAGTATTTTCTAAGTTTGTGCCTGAATTGGCTTTGTAAAAATACCACCAAGGAATACCATTGACTGCGGATATAACTGCTGTTTTTTCCTTTAAAAGGGGTTTTAAATTTTTGACAATACCGGTTATCGCATGTGCTTTAACAGCAATTATTATATAATCTTGTGTGGGTAATTCACCTGGGTTTTCAGTCACTTTTAGGTGAAATGTTTCAGAACCAGTTTTGGAGATCAAAGTTAGTCCATTTTTTTCAATGGCCTCTTTATGAGGTCCTCTTGCAATCAAAGAAACATTGGCGCCTGCTTTGCTTAGACAACAGCCAAGATATCCTCCAATAGCTCCTGCACCATAAACACATATATTAATCATTTTAAATCCCTATTCTAAACCTAGTTTGTCAGCCAATCCAATCCGCTGTAACTTACCAGTAGCTCCTTTTGGTATTTCATCTAAAAAGCAAATATATTTTGGGATTTTGAAATCGGCAAGGTGTTGACGCGCATATTCTTTTAATTCTTTTTCTGTGCATTGAAAACCATTTTTTAGACTAATGCGACACCTATAGCTTCACCAAGCAACTTATCTTTAACTCCAAAAGTTACTACTTGTTCAATAGCGTCATGTTCCATGAGAATATTGTCAATTTCTAGTGGTGATACTTTTTCCCCACCACGATTAATGATTTCTTTTAACCGACCAGAAATTTTTAGATAGCCGTCTTTATCAAAAAAACCTTGATCTCCAGTTCGAAACCAGCCATCAGTAAATGATGACTTATTAGCTTCTTCATTATCTTCATAACCACGCATTACATTATCTCCGCGTATACAAACTTCTCCTTCTGAACCAGATTTGAGTTTATTTCCATCTATGTCCATTATACAAACGTCAGGGCCAGCAGGTTTACCTACGAAACCAGCTTTTTGAATTTCAGGAGGAATAGGGTTTGATGTCATTTGATGAGTTGCCTCTGTCATGCCATAAGCCTCAATTACAGGCGCTTTAAAAACTTCTATAAGTTCTTCAAAAACAGCAGGTGGAAGAGAAGCTGACGAAGACCTTATAAATCTTAGTGATAGATTCTTAGCCTGTTCCATATTTTTTTTTGCACGCATTAATATTCCTTGATGCATTGTAGGAACGCCAGAGTACCAAGATATATTTTCTTTTTTAGCTTTGTCTAAAAAGCTCAGAGCATTAAATCCAACACTAGTGTAAACAGATGCACCAGCGTACATTGATGAACTTAAAATTGCTATAAGACCATGAATATGAAAAAGAGGCATGATATTATAACAATGGTCGCTAGAAGTTAAATTTAATGTTTCTGCTATATTCATTGCCGATGAATATATATTTTTATTTGTAAGAGGAACAACTTTTGGCCTAGATGTTGTTCCTGATGTATGAAGAACCAATGCCTCGTCTTCTTCTTCTGATACCTCAAAACTTTTTGTAGAATTATATAAATTAAAAATTCCAGCTGGTGCTGCTTCGTTCCTTTTAATTTCACATATTTCTATTCCCAATTTATTTGCTGCTGCAACAACTGGATTAGAGCTATCTTTTTCTACTATAACAATTTTAGGTTTTAGATCTTCTAAATAGAACTCATATTCATTAAGTTTGTAAGATGGATTTAACGGAGCAGCAGACATATAACTTGAAACAGCTAAAAAGGCAGTTGCCATTTCTGGACCATTAGGTAAAACTATTGCTGCTCTATCTGTTTTAAGCACTCCATTTCCTGATAATTGACTAGAAATATTATAAACGTGTTTTTTTAATTCTGAAAATTTTATGGGTTGATTGTCATCTGAAGTAATAGCAATATCATCATCTTTATTATTATTTATTAAGTCACGTAAAGTTTTCTTCATTTTAAAAAAGCCCAACATTTCAATTTAAAATTAAATTTAACAACTAAAATATTTAAAGTGCAAATTAAATTATATCTAAAAATATTTATTAAATAGACTTAAAAAGAAAAGAGGCTATACAGTCCTATTGCTTATTAATTTTTAGAGATTTTGATATGTTTAATGATATGCTTTTATCAGAATTGCTTATTTACTTGGTGGGTCTAATCAGCACTGGTATTGTAGCAGGATTAATTGCAGGCTTATTTGGTGTAGGTGGTGGTATTGTAATTGTTCCTATTTTATTTTGGATATTTACTTCTTTAAATTTTCCAGATGAAATATTAATGCATATGGCCATTGGTTCATCTTTAATCACAATTATTCCCACTTCGATTGCTTCAGCCAGAGCACACTATAATAGGGGATCAATAGATATTGACGTATTAAAAAAATGGGGGTTTGGAATATTTTTAGGAGCTCTTTTAGGAGGTTTTTCAGGAAAATTTTTTAGTGCAAATGAACTCAAATATGTGTTTGCATTTATTGCTTTTATTGTTGCTTTAAACATGTTCATAAAAAATCCTTTGATATTGAGTAATAGACTGCCTAAATCAAAAATTATTAATACGTTCATATCTTATATTATTGGATTTATGTCATCTTTAATGGGTGTCGGAGCAGGAACTATAGGGGTTCCTTCTTTAGTTGCGTTGTCTATTCCAATACATAGGGCTATTGGGACAGCTGCTGCGCTAGGTTTGTTTATATCTATCCCAGCCACTTTCGGTTTAGCCTTCTCGGGTTTCGATGTACCTAATAGACCTCCAATGAGTATAGGTTACGTAAATTTAATAGCATTTTTAATAATGTTTCCCTTAACTGTCTTTTTTGCGCCGCTAGGTGTAAAAATTGCTCATCTTATAAATCAGAGAATGTTAAAAATTATCTTTGGTATTTTCTTAATAATCACATCAACAAAAATGTTAATATCAATATTGTTTCAATAAAAATTTTGAAGCTGGAGTAAGTTCTTCATCTTCTTTGTTGTTTTCAATTTTTAATGCTAGTTTTTTCCCAAGTTCTACCCCCCATTGATCAAAGCTATTTATGTTCCATATAAAACCTGACGCTATTGTTATATTTTCGTAAAGAGCTATTAGTTTGCCAATTGAAAAAGGATTGTTTTTTTGCCAACTTATAATTGTTGAAGGTCGTCCCCCGAGAAAGTTTTTGTTTTTGTTGATTAGGTTGAAGCTTCCTTTAGCTAGAGTGTCAGCTTGAGCTAATGCATTTGTTATTAAATACCTGTGGTTTTTAATTTTTTCTTTGGTCGTTTGTTTATTTGAGTTTTGAAGTGGGAGTAAAATATCTAGGGGTATGATTTCTAAACCCTGATGAAGAAATTGAAAAAAACTATGCTGAGCGGTAGTTCCAACCTCACCCCAAATTAGAGGACTTGCAGCCATTATTAATTCTTCACCTTCAATATCAACCCCTTTTCCATTACTTTCCATCTCTAATTGTTGAGCCCACGAAGGTAGTTTTGCAAGCCTGTTGGTGTATGGAACAATACAATGACTGTTGCGGTTAAGAAAATTTCGATTCCAAACCCGCAATAAGGCTAAAATAATCGGAATATTGTTTTCTATATCTTCATTAATGAAGTGTTCATCCATCATTCTAGCGCCATATAAAAAATCTTTAAAATTATTCTCTCCAATGCTTAACATGATTGGCATAGCTACTGATGACCATAAAGAATATCTCCCTCCAATATTTTCAGAAAAATAGAATATATTTTGATTGTTAAAGCCCCATTTAATTGCCTTATCAATAGAGGATGTTATTGCTACCATTGAATCGTTTATTGATTTGTTTGCTACGGACAGCCAATTTTTAGCGACTTTAGCGTTTTCTAATGTTTCTAAAGTACCAAAACTCTTAGATGTTATTATAAACAGAGTTTTTAAAGGATTACATTTTTCTAGAACATCGCTCATATTTGTTGGATCAATATTCGAAACATAAAAAATTTCAGGTCCTTGATGAAAATCTTTTAATGCTTGATTAATCATCATTGGACCCAAGTCTGATCCGCCAATACCAACATTAACAATGTATTCAAATTTTTTTGAGGTTAAAATACTATTTGTAAACGTAACTAGCTTCTCCCATTCTTGTGTATTAAACCTTTCAACTTTTCGAAGGTTCAAATGGTCTACAGATCTATTTTCTGAAAAATTTATTTTTGAACCTGAGTTCATTGCCTTTATTTTTTCTTTTATATTAGATTTTTTAGCAAGTTTTATCAGGTCATCTTTGATTTCTTTGTCTAGTGATTGTCTGGTAATATCAACATTTAGATCACCAAGATTAAATTGAAAATCATTTAACCGGTCTTCGTCTGAAAGTAATTTATTAATGTTTTTAAAATCTTTATATTTTAGTTTTTCATTCAGAGTTTTTGTGATTGGGTTTTTAGCTAATTGCATAATTTTATTAATACTTGTTGTTTAATCTGATATTACATTGATAAAAATTTATACCATAATTATATAATAAATAGGATACAAAATCGTCATGAGCTTTAAATCAATAAGTATTTTTTTTAATTTTTTAATTTTTGTATTCATGACTTCTCCAAGTACCGCAAGTTCTATAAAATTTAATGGTCTTGTCCTTTCTAATTTTTGGATTAAGGAAACAATTGGAAATCACAAAATAACTTCAGGTTACTTAACTATTGAAAATAAGAATAATTTTGATGAACGTTTAGAGTCAGTAGCTTCTGAAATATCAGAGAAAACTCAATTACATAATATGGTTGTTAAAAATGATATTATGAAGATGGAAAATCTTAATAACGGAATAGTTATTAAAGCTAAATCTAAAATAGATTTAAAACCTGGAAATTACCATATTATGTTCATGAAATTACACAATCCTCTGAAAATTAACAATAAATATAAAGTAACTTTAAAGTTTAAAAATGCTGGCGCTGTTATTCTTGAGATGCCTGTTCACCAAAAAAAATCAAATAATAATACTAAACATCATAATCACCATTGAGCATTATTTTATAAATACTAAAAGTGCTATTTTCTAGGAACAGCTATCTTATTAGAATAAATTTCTTTATTTATGAAAAATTTAAAAATAAATAGAAAAATATTAATAATATTTATTGATATTTAGAATATTTTTTTTATTTTGTCCATTTAGGAGTAATTTATGACAAATTCAAAACATCCAGAAACTCTAGCTTTGCATGCAGGTTGGAGGGCTGATGAAACAACAGGGTCTGTTGCGGTTCCAATTCACCAAACTACAAGTTATCAATTCAAAAACACAGATCAGGCAGCTAATTTATTTTCTTTGTCAGAATTAGGTAATATTTATACAAGAATTATGAATCCCACTAATGATATTTTAGAAAAAAGAGTTGCATCATTAGAGGGAGGTGTTGCTGCTTTAGCCGTTTCTTCAGGCCAAACAGCCTCAGCATTTGCAATTCAGAACCTTGCTAAAGCTGGTGACAATATTGTCAGTTCTACAGATTTGTATGGAGGAACATGGAATCTTTTTGCTAATACTTTAAAAGATATGGGAATTGAAGTAAGGTTTGTCGATCCAGAAAATCCATCAGCTTTTGAAGAGGCCACAGACGATAGAACGCGAGCTTATTATGCCGAAACCTTGCCAAATCCAAAGTTGAAAGTCTTTCCTATATCAGAAGTAAGTGCCATTGGAAAAAAATATGGAATACCTCTTATTGTAGATAATACAGCTGCTCCAATAATCTGTAAACCCATAGAACACGGAGCTGCTATCGTTGTATATTCTCTAACAAAATATATTGGTGGTCATGGTAACTCTGTTGGGGGGATGATTGTAGATGGAGGTAATTTTGATTGGGAAGGGGCTGGCAAGGATAGGCAACCTGCATTAAATACGCCAGATCCTTCTTATAATGGAGCAATCTGGGTTGACGCGGTTAAACCTTTGGGTCCAATAGCTTATATTATTAAAGCAAGAGTAACTTTATTGCGTGATCTTGGAGGAGCTTTAAGTCCATTTAATGCTTTTTTAATTTTACAGGGACTTGAAACCCTTAGTTTAAGGATGAAATCTCATTGCGATAATGCATCAAAGGTTGCAAATTTTCTAGAAAAACATAAATCAATTAAAAAGGTAATTTATCCAGAATTGCAAAGTGGCAACTCTAAAGCATCAGCTGATAAGCATCTCCATGGAGGATACGGTGGACTGGTAGGTTTTGAGCTAAGTGGAGGGCTTCAGGCAGGGAAAAACTTTATTGATGCTTTAGAATTATTTTATCATGTAGCAAATATAGGTGACTCAAGAAGTTTGGCAATTCATCCTGCAACTACAACACATAGTCAGTTATCAGCAGAAGAACAGTTCAAAACTGGTGTTTCTGAGGATTATGTAAGACTATCTATAGGAATAGAGCATATAGACGATATATTGGCTGATTTAACAAAGGCCTTAGATAAATCTGAAATATCATAAATAAATAAAAATTTAACTTTTAAAAGCTAAGAAAATGATTTCTTAGCTTTTTTTTTAATTAATGTTTATTTAATCAATTATATATTATAATAATTTTCAAAAATATTAAGAGAGAATATATTTGCTTTTTGATAATAAATTTTCGGTCGCACCCATGATGGACTGGACAGACCAGCATTGTAGATATTTTCATAGACTTATATCTAGCCATGCTGTTCTTTATACTGAAATGATTTCTGCTGACGCCTTATTATTTGGTCCAAGGGAAAAACTACTAAGCTTTAATAAAGAAGAGTTACCTTGTGTTCTTCAACTAGGAGGAAATAACCCTGACAAACTATCTAAAGCTGCAAAATATGGACAAGATAATGGATATTCTGAGATTAACCTAAATATTGGTTGTCCTTCTAATAGAGTCCAGAATGGTTCATTTGGGGCTTGTTTAATGGAAACCCCAAAATTAGTTGCTGAGTGCGTAAAAGTCATTCAAGAGAATTGTCAAATACCAGTTACTATTAAATGCAGGATAGGTATTGACGATATGGATGAAATTAAAGGTTTAGACGATTTTGTTGATGAAGTTTCTTTATTAGGGACTAAATTATTTATTATCCATGCTAGAAAGGCCTTACTAAACGGCTTAAGCCCAAAACAAAATAGAGAAATACCACCTTTAAATTATCCAAGGGTAGGATCTTTAAAAAAAAGAAGACCAGATTTAAAAATTATAATTAATGGTGGCATTCAATCAATCGAAGATGGCAAAAAATTAATTGTTAAGCATAACCTTGATGGATTTATGATTGGAAGAGAAGCGTATAAAAACCCTTATATATTATCTACTGTGGACACAGACGTTTTTGACAAAGATGTAAAACAAAGAACAAGATACGAAATAGCTATGAAAATGGCTGATTATATAGATAATTATATGAAAAAAGATGGATCTCAAGTACATGCAGTTACCAGGCATATGTTAGGTTTATATAATTCTTTGCCCGGTGCTAAAGAGTGGAGAAGAGTTTTAAGTGAAAATACAAAATTTTCCAAGAATGGAGACGTTTTAAGACTTGCAACAGACAATATAGAAGATGTAATACATACGAAGAATTTAAAATTAGCTTAGGAGACTAAAGTTGGAAGAAGTTAACAAAAAAGAAGGTTATAGATCTATTCTAGAGATGGGACCCTTGTTATTATTTTTTGGGGTAAATTATTTCTATGGAATTATGGCAGGTACTACAGTTTTGGTAATAAGCACATTATTTTCGCTTGCTCTTTCATGGTATTGGTTCAAAAATATTCCAATGATGGCAGCCGCTGGATGCGTAGCAGTTGTATTTTTTGGTGGCTTAACAATTTTTTTTGATGACGACTTCTTTATTAAAATAAAACCAACTATTGTTTCAATAATAATAGCGGCGTTCTTGCTTCTGGAAAAATTTTAGGAAGAAACCCACTTGCTGCTATTATGAAATCAGCGGTTAGCCTTACACCAGAAGGATGGAACAAGTTGACATGGTTATGGGTAGCTATGTTTATAATAATGGCTATTGCAAATGAAATTGCATGGAGAAGTTTAACAACTGATCAGTGGGTTTCTTTCAAAGCTTTTGGAATACCAGTATTGTCTCTTGGTTTTGGTTTGTTATCTTTACCCATAATGCAAAAACATCAAATCAAAAAAGATTAGTTTTTACCTTCTATAGATTGGAGCTTTTTTGAAAGCTCTAATCTCATAGGAGAATTTTTTGGGAGTTTAGACAAAAGTTTGTTCCAAGAACGAGTGGCTAGTTTGTTATTTCCTTCAGTAAAAGCGTTAAGACCCTGAAAAAATAGAGCATCTATATTGGTAGAATCTAAAATTAAAATTTCTGCGATAATGTTTTTAACCTCTGATGTAAAATTAGGTTTGACAGAAGGGGGTAATAATTCTTTTAATAACATTTGTTTTAAAGCTATGTTGTCCGGACTTATTTCGATCGCTACTTTTATTGCATCTAGGGCCTTTTCTCTATTATTTAAAACTTTGTATGATCTAAATAATTTTAGCCATCCATCTAAGTCCTGTTTAGACTTTGTTAGACGATCAGCAAGTTGAGCTACCATCTGATCTATCTTTATCTTTTGGTTCTCTTCAGTTGAATTTAAAATATCTTGTGTAATGGAGTTTTTATAATCTAAGTTTGTTTTAAATTTATTCTCCAAAACTTTATTACTAATACCTAAATTTTTAGCTGCAGATCTTATATTTACCTCAAGGTCATTTTTCCATGTATCTGTATTTTTAGTGATTTTGTATAGATCAACCCATATTTTGAAAGCTTCTTCTTCATTTCCAATTTGAGATTGAGCTAGTCCATTTAAAAAATTTGCACCTGGATCAAAGGGGTCTTCAATTAAGGCTTGATTTATTAGGTTTTGTGCCTTTGATGTTACTTGACCATCTGCTTTTTTAACCATTGCCTGAGCCAACAAAGATTTTAATTTCGGTGTACTTTTTATAGACAATATTTTTTTTAAACTAGATATTTCAACCTCTGTTTTATTTATTTTTGATGCAGTAGAGGCCAAATTTAAAAGAATATTTAAATTGTTGGGGTCGGTTTTAGATTTTGAAAGCAGTTCATTGAATTTTTTAAGGTTTTTGAAAAACATACTATTTTTTTTATTTTCACTTTGGATTAATTTTAACTTAGAGGCGTTTAATTTTTCCATATTGATAAATGGATTACCAATTTTATAGTAAATACTAGAACTTAAAAAAAATATAAATATAGAGAAAATAACAAATAACAACTGAGGTGATTTCAATTTTCCACTTTTGTTTTGCAAATAATTTGTATGTTTTATATTTTGAAAAATATAAAATATAGAAATAATAGTAATTATAAAAATTATAACAAATAACATAGATTCTATTTCTATTTAAAACGACTTTTTTTTAAAATTTTCATAACCAAAAACAGACCCAATATCAAAATTATAAAAGGTAAAAACCATAATAATATTGTATTAGTTTTTAATGGAGGATTTAAAAGTATATAATCTCCATATCTATTACTTAAATATTCATAAATTTCTTTATCAGTAGAACCTGTCTCAATTTTTTCTTTTATTAAAATTCGTAAATCTTGAGCGATTTGAGAGCTTGAATCGTCTATACTTTGGTTTTGGCATACAAGGCATC
>JGI20160J14292_10004303_pt1 | contig 10588 bp, 5 predicted proteins | sample COG_10_FD_14292 | JGI IMG/M metagenome (IMG submission 14292) | reverse complement strand
CGATATGACTACAGGAATGGCGCCAATTTGCAATATCCCTTCTGCATGGTGTATCGCTATTTTATGGATATCAAATTTTTCTAAAGCAATGGTCGCTATTTTTTGCATCTCTTTAATTGCCATTGGCTTATAGGTAGAAAACTCCAATTGAGTGACCTCTCTTCCTTGGGTGTCATTTCTTACCACACCTATAAACGCAGCAATTCCGCCACAAGAATCTTCAGCTACAAAACGGTAACATTCTTCTGGGTCTAGTTTTTCTGAGGTAATTTTTATGGAAGTTTTTATCATTAGTCTACAAAAATAATAATTCAAAATGTATCTTTGGTCTGTAATTTTCAATACTTAATAAAAATGAAAAATCTCTTCAGAATTATAAGTTTTTTAGAAGGCGTTTCTTACCTGTTATTAATGAGTTTAGGATTGTATTATAAATATGCTTTAAACGATCCTAGCTTTGTGAAAATATTTGGAATGCCTCACGGAATCCTATTTATGCTTTACATTGTTTTAGCCGTAACACTAAAAACCCAAATGAAATGGAGCTATAAGAATTTGGGAATTATTTTAGCTGCCTCCATAATCCCTTTTGGAACCTTTTATATTGATAAAAAATACTTGCGATAATTGTTAACCTCCACTTACCGGAGGTATAACTGCAATTATATCGTTGTTTTTTAAAGCCAAGTCATCGGGTGCATAACTTTCATTTACAGCGATTGCATAAGAATTTAAATGTTTTAACTGCGCATAATTTTTCTGCAAAAAATTCTTAACATTCGCTACGGTTGAGGCTTCAACAACTTCAATATATGTAGAGGATGTTTCTACAATCTCTGCTGCAATACCGAAAAAGAGTATTTGAATCTTCATTTTATAAAATTAATTAAACAAACTTATTTTAAACACCAATCCCTCGTTTTTAATTCCTCCATAATTAGAACGCACATAATCTATTCTTAATAAACGCCATTTCCCATAGCCAATATTGCTCAATCCTACCGCAGACTCTGTATACGGGTTCTTGTCCGCCATAAACAAGCCTTTCCCTCCGGCAACAATATGAAAGTTCAATAAATTTAACAATGGTATTTTACTTAAAATAGCCCCTCTAAAATTATGTTCCAGATGCATCTCTGCATATTTATCATTGGTAAAATATTTGTAATATGGCAGAAGGTCAAAACTATTTAAATCTATATCTGCATTCAATGAGAATAAATTTCCAATAACTTGTAAATTATCCATAAAAGGAATGTTTTTCTTTTTTAAAAAAAGACCTCCTCTAACACCGTAAGTTAATTTCCCGTAATTTCCTATGTTTATTTTCTGTCTTAGATTTGTTGTAATTAAATCTGAATGTACGTTGGAGTTGGATGTCCCAAAAGTTTTTCTATAATTGAGCCTTAAAGACGGATACTTATCATTGTTTAAATTAAATTTTTCATCAGGATAGGCTAGGTACTTTTGTCCGAAAACAACTCTTGTCCCTAGATTTAATGTAGCTATTTTATGCTCGGAAAATGGCGCATTAACAAAGTCTAATGGAGCTAATGGATTATTAGACGTGTAAGGGTTGTTTGTACGCTGTCGTGCAAATGAATAATTGGTAGTATTAAACAGTGGTTTTCTATTTGCATACTCCAGAGAGGAAGAAAAGTACAGGCCATTCATTATCTCTTCTGAGTAGCTAATTTTCGCAAATTGTTTTTCATAAATTTTTAAATAATTCAATCTGTAAAGCAACGAACTAAAGGTGTTATTCATTGGGTGCACCGGATCTCTTCCATTGAATTGAGATACTGCAATTCCTCCAGAAATTGTCATTTTGGGTCTAGAAAAATTGTTCCATTTTTTAGTAAAAAAAAAGGTGGGTCTAAAACGGTTCTCTGAAAAAGCATAATTGATATCTACACCAGTTTCCCACCACTTCCCTTCTTTGTTTATTTGTTTGAAATAAGCAAATCCGAGACGAGTGTTCCAACCTTGAACAGTATTAAAATTTACCTGTAACAAGGGTCCTTTGTAGGATGCATTCCAATTTTTATAGGAGTTTTCATAGGTATAACCCGTTATAGGGTCTAACCAACTAAAAGCATTTGATTTAGTGTCAAGTGAGTCTAAATATTTTTTGGATTTACGGACAACCTTAAGGCTCTCCTTTATTTTATAATCTTTCACCTCCTCTTTGGTTAAAGGTACAGGTCTTAATTGGTTCCAAAAAATAGGATCCTTATTTGTCGCTTCTTTTTCAAAAGACAATACTTCATTGGTAAATGTGTTTTCAACATAATTTGGAGAAAAGTCATATTCAGAATAGGCAGATGAAAAGCGTCCATCGAACTTAAAAGCAAAAAAAACTACTTTAAAATCAATGCTCTGACTTATTAAAACCCAAGCATCAATTGTCTCTGAATAATTATAACTTTGTTTTAAGTGTAAAACATCCACCATAGGTATATTTACTTGAGTGCCAGTTACAGAAACATCTATACCGTATATGGCCCAATCATCTTCTACTATGTATAAAAAACCGTTGAATACAGGATCGTTTTTACGCTTCGGAATAAGTTTTATCTTATTAATTAGGTTCCCATTTTTATCATAAAAAGTTCCCTCTAATTTAAAAGTATAATAACTAAACGCATTTGTTGAAATTGGTGAAATTAAGTCATTCCCGAACGTCACCCTATTTTCATAAAAATTGATATTCGCATCTTCTGCCCTGTTAAAACTAATTCCATTATCTCTTCCACTAACCTTAGATGCGATAATTTTTTCTTTGAAATTATTTGGTTTTTTTTGAAATTTAATTTCAGAAACCGTTTCAGATAGATACACAATCCCACTTCTTGTGGAGTCCAATCCTCCTCCAAAATCGCCAATTGTTTGTCCTAGGAAATTTTCTGGAGCCTCTTTTATTTTGTACGATCCTCTTGAATAAAATTTTGCGGTATACTTAGAATACTTGTCTGTATTTTGCTCTTTATTCGCAATTACATTCCTTATAATTCTATTTGCAGGGTTGTCTTTCGTGGAAATTATAACTTCCTCTAATTGTATATTTTCTTCCTCTAATTCAATATTTAGTTCAAAAGGGAAAGAGGTGATGTTTACTTCTTTTTTTAACGTTTGATACCCTAAAGTCTGAAAAATAATTGTGTGTTTTCCTTTTTTTTGAATCTTTAAAACATATCCTCCATTATCATTGGAAGTTGTCCCTGTTATCGTTTTATCTAAATAAACACTTACAAAAGATAGTGGATTTTTCTGTATGTCTGTTACTTTTCCTTTTACTTGAGATAAAATTGACATGGATATAAACAGGAGTACAAAAAGAAGAAATAGTTTTTTCATAGCGATTTTTTCTGGTAAGACTTAAATATAACATTTTTGTTACAAATAAACCTTCCTTATAAAGAGTTTCCCTAAAAATCACTCCTAAAAACAAATCTCATTTAAAAAATAGTGAACGGAACTAAAAAAAATTNCTTAAATACTACTTTTAAGTTTTTAAAAGCATCAAAAATCTATTTGCTCTTTCTTTGAAAAGCCTATATTTGTTTACTNTAAAATANCAATTATCAATTTATGAGCAATTCTAGAAAACGACATGAAGCTTTNTTGTACCACGCGAAACCAAAACCAGGAAAAATTGAAGTCATTCCTACAAAAAAATATGCCACTCAGCACGATTTNGCCCTTGCGTATTCTCCGGGGGTCGCAGAGCCNTGCTTAGAAATTGCAAAAGACAAAAANAATGTNTACAAATATACAGCTAAAGGAAATTTAGTCGCTGTAATTTCNAATGGAACNGCNGTTTTAGGTTTGGGNGATATTGGCCCAGAAGCCTCAAAACCTGTGATGGAAGGAAAAGGGTTGCTCTTTAAAATTTTTGCAGATATTGATGTTTTTGATATCGAAGTTGACGCAACAGATGTAGAGTCTTTTATACAAACTGTAAAAGCAATTGCGCCTACGTTTGGTGGAATAAACTTAGAAGATATTAAAGCTCCTGAAGCCTTTGAAATTGAAAGACGCCTGAAGGAAGAATTGGATATTCCTGTCATGCATGATGACCAACACGGAACTGCAATTATTTCTGCAGCTGCATTAAAAAATGCCATTGATATTACCAAAAAAGACATTCGTCAAGTAAAAATTGTTGTAAATGGCGCAGGAGCTGCAGCGATCTCTTGTACAAGATTGTATTTAAAATTAGGAGTAAAAAGAGAGAATGTTGTGATGTGTGATAGCAAGGGGGTTATCAGAAAAGACAGAGAAAATCTCACTTCACAAAAAGCAGAATTTGCAACTAGCCGAGATCTTCAAAGTCTAGAAGAAGCAATGCAAAATGCAGATGTTTTTATAGGGCTGTCTAAAGGGAATATTGTTTCGCCAGAAATGCTTTTGTCCATGACAGAGCATCCTATTGTTTTTGCAATGGCGAACCCTGAGCCTGAAATAGAATATGATATTGCTGTTGCAACAAGAAACGATATTATCATGGCAACAGGAAGATCTGATCATCCTAACCAGGTAAATAATGTCCTTGGGTTCCCATTTATCTTTAGAGGTGCTTTAGATGTTAGGGCGACAAAAATTAATGAAGAAATGAAAATGGCAGCCGTTCATGCTTTGGCTGATCTGGCAAAAAAATCTGTTCCAGAACAAGTAAACATTGTTTATGACGAAGTGAGTTTAACCTATGGAAGAGAATATATCATTCCAAAACCTTTTGACCCAAGATTAATCTATGAAATTCCTCCAGCAATTGCCAAAGCAGCAATGGATTCTGGCGTAGCAATCGAACCTATTGAAGATTGGGATAGATACAGAGAGCAACTCATGGAAAGATCTGGATCTGGAAGTAAAGAAATTAGACTTTTACATAACAGAGCTAAAAGTAAAAGGAAACGGATTGTTTTTGCTGAAGCAGATCATTTAGATGTCTTAAAAGCTGCTCAAAGAGTCCATGAAGAAAAACTTGGGAAACCAATTTTATTAGGCCGTAAGGAAGTTATTTTAGGTTTGATGGAAGAAATTGGATTCTCGGCAAAAATTCCTATTATAGACCCAAAAACCGACGAGGAAACTGAGCGAAGAGAGCGCTTTGGAGAGACCTACTGGAAAAGTAGACAGCGCAAAGGACGAACGCTCTCTGAAGCAACTAAATTAATGCGAGAGCGTAATTATTTTGCTGCAATGATGGTCAATGTAGGAGAAGCAGATGCTTTGGTTACTGGATACTCGAGACCTTACCCTACGGTTGTAAAACCAATATTAGAACTTATTAAAAGAGACAAAGGAATTACTAAAATTGCAGCCACAAATCTAATGCTTACCAAGCAAGGACCTTTATTTTTAGCAGACACCACTATTAACATCAATCCTACAGCTAAAGATTTGGTTAAAATTTCACAAATGGCGGCTAATTTTGTAAAGATGTTTGGTCTAAAACCCAATATAGCGATGGTCTCTTTTTCTAATTTTGGTTCTTCAAATTCTGAAACTTCTAAAAAAATTAGTGAAGCAGTTTCCTACTTACATCGCTATCTTCCTGAGCTATCAGTAGATGGAGAGCTTCAAGCAGATTTTGCCCTTAATCGAGAAATGCTAGCAAAAGAATTTCCATTTTCAAAACTAAATGGTAAAAAAGTAAATGTATTAATATTCCCAAATTTAGAATCTGCAAACATCACCTATAAATTATTAAAAGAATTGCATGAAGCAGAATCGATAGGTCCTGTTATTCTGGGATTAAGTAAACCTGCACATATTTTACAATTGGGGGCTAGTGTAGATGAAATCGTAAATATGGCTGCTTTGGCTGCTGTAGATGCACAAGAGAAAGAAAAAAGAAATACGAAATAAAATTGTTTCTTTACAGACAAAAATCAGACATATGATTACACAAATTAGAGGAAGACTCGTAGAGAAACATCCGACAGAAATAGTTGTAGAATGTAACGGTGTTGGATATTTACTTCATATTTCTCTGAACACTTTTTCTAATTTACCAGAAAAGGAAGCTGTTCTTTTATATACTCATTTATCGATAAGAGAGGATGCCCATACGCTTTTTGGGTTCATCACAAAAACAGAAAGAGCTGTTTTTAAGTTATTAATCTCTGTTTCTGGTGTGGGTCCAAGTATTGCGAGAACAATGTTATCTTCCATGACTGCAGAGGAGATACAACATGCAATTGCATCAGAAAATGTTCCGCTTATTCAATCTGTAAAAGGGATTGGCGCAAAAACAGCACAAAGAGTCATTGTAGACCTAAAAGATAAAATTTTAAAGACTTTTGAGATCGATGAAGTTTCTACACTTCTAAACAATACCAATAAAGATCAAGCGTTATCTGCTTTAGATGTTTTAGGTTTTAATAAAAAACAATCGGAAAAAGTTATTTCTATGATCTTAAAGGAGAACCCAGAAGCTTCAGTTGAAAATTTGATAAAACTAGCATTAAAGAATTTATAATAATTTGATAAAATTTTTAAAAAATATATTTATTCTTTTTATTGTTGCTTTCCTAGCAAACACTTCGACCTATGCCCAAAAAAAGAAAAAAGATTCTGTAATTGTAAATAAAGACAGTATCATTTTAAAATATAATTTTAAAAAAGATCAAACAGGAGGGCTGTTTCTAGACTATCTAGCAAATAAAGAAATTATATTTGATAAAGATTTAAACAAATATGTAATTGTAGAAAAAATTGGGAATTACTTCACAAAAACACCTGTTTTTCTTTCACCAAAAGAGTATGCTCAATATCGTTTAAAAAGGGATATGACCCAATACTTTAAAGACAAAGTAAGCGCTACAAACCCAAAGAAAAAAGGGGCCTCAGCAGCTCAAAAAGATTTATTGCCAACCTATTATATAAATTCAGAATTTTTTAAATCAATTTTTGGTGGAAATACGATCAAATTTACCCCCACAGGAAATCTAAATTTAAAATTAGGATTTATCTATCAAAACACAGAAAACCCCCAATTATCAGAAGAAAACAGAAGTAGTTTCACTTTTGACTTTGACCAACAAATCAATGCTAGTATCAAGGCTAAGGTTGGAGAACGGCTTGAATTTACTGCAAATTATGATACACAGTCTACCTTCGATTTTCAGAATTTAGTTAAAGTGGCGTTTGTCCCTCCCTCGCTCTCTGATATTGAATATAACGAAGATGGAATTTTACAAGGACTGGAAGCAGGAAATATTTCCATGCCTATTAAAAATGCTTTAATTAATGGGGCTCAAAGTTTATTTGGTGTAAAAACACAGTTAAAATTTGGGAATACAAACGTAACAGCAGTTTTTTCTCAACAAAATTCAGAAAGCAAAACCGTTGTTGCTGAAGGAGGTGCCTCTGTAGAGCCTTTTCAATTAAAAGCAACCGATTATGATAATGATCGTCACTTTTTCTTGTCACAATACTTTATAGATAATTATGCAAATTCTCTAAAAAACTACCCTCTAATTAACAGTCAAACTAATATTACGAGAATAGAAGTTTGGGTTACAAATAGAAACGCAAGTACAGATGACTTTAGAAGTATTGTTGCTTTAGCAGATATTGGTGAGTCTAAAAATGAGGTCTTTGTAAATCAAACAGGAGCAGTTCAACCGACAAATCCTCCCTCTACAAGTGGTGGAAATATTCCTACAAATGAATCTAATAATCTAGCTGCATTATTAACTTCAACTAGTGGAATTAGAAGTATCTCCTCTGTAAATAGCACCTTACAAGGATATAATATGGAAGAGGGCTTAGATTATTCTGTGTTGGAAAATGCAAGAAAATTAACCCAAAATGAATACAAAATAAACGCTCAATTAGGTTTTATCTCTTTAAATAGAAGATTAAATGATGGAGAAGTTTTAGCCGTTGCTTATGAATATACCGTTGCGGGTGGTGTGTCTGGAAGTACTAAAAATTCTTTTAAAGTTGGAGAATTTTCAAACGATGGGATTCAATCTCCTAACGCTTTGGCTGTAAAATTATTACGTAGTGAAATTTTAAAAACAAAAAGAGAAGATGGTCTTGGTGGAGAAGAATCTTTTCCTACATGGCGCTTGATGATGAAAAATGTTTATGCCCTTGGTGCTTTTCCATTGACACAGGATGGTTTTCGTTTCGAGATTCAATACAGGGATGATCAAACAGGAATCCCATCCAACGTTTTACAAAATGCTAAAACCGACGGAATCTCTAATTTGCCATTACTACAAATTCTAAAATTAGATCAATTGGATCAAAGTCAATTTAAGTCTCCTGACGGATTCTTTGATTATGTAGAAGGGATTACCGTTAATTCTCAAAATGGATTTATCTTTTTCCCAGAGCCAGAGCCTTTTGGAAACGATTTGGTACAACAAAATTCAAATGATATTGGTTTAGATGAAACCTTAGATAGTGCCTTTATATTCAAAGAATTATATTTAAATACAAAAATTAATATTCAAAATAATTTTCAAAATAAAGACAAATATTTCTTAAAAGGGTATTTTAAATCAGAAAATTCCGGAGGAATTCCAATTGGTGCATTCAATGTGCCAAGAGGTTCTGTTAGTGTAAGTTCTGGAGGAAGGCAATTGGTTGAAGGAGTAGATTATGTCGTGGATTATCAACTAGGTCGGGTACAAATTATTGATCCAGGATTACAATCTTCAGGAAACCCAATAAACATTTCTACAGAAAATAATGCGGTATTTAATCAGCAACGTAAAACTTTTATGGGGGTCGATGTCGAACATAAATTTTCAGATAAATTTATTGTTGGTGCTACGATTTTAAACGTAAATGAAAGACCTATTACCCCCAAGGTAAACTTTGGCTCTGACCCAATAAATAATACCATGTTTGGGACAAACATAAATTACGCTACCGAAGTTCCTTTCTTTACAAAATTAGCAAACAAACTCCCTTTTATAGATACAGACGTTCCATCAAATTTATCTGTAAGAGCAGATATGGCATACATTCTTCCTGGAACTCCTAGCGGAATAGATGTTACAGGTGCTGCAACGACCTACATAGATGATTTTGAGGCATCTCAAATTCCTATTAGTATATTATCTCCTTTAGATTGGTATGAGGCAAGTACTCCTAAATATTTTCCAGGTTTTAATGGAGAACAAAATGATTTATCTTACAATTATAAAAGAGGAAAACTTGCTTGGTATAATATTGATCAAATTTTTTATGGTTTAGGAGATACTCCCCCAAGTATCACTGCGGACGAACTTTCTAGAGCAGAAACAAGACAAATTAATTACAGTGAATTATTTCCAAATGTACAGTTAGATATTACACAAAATTCTTTAATTAGAACTTTAGACTTGGCCTATTTCCCTGCAGAAAGAGGTTCTTACAATTTCAACACCAATAACAACGACGTTGAAAACGATGGAACTTTTAAAAATCCACAACAAAATTGGGGAGGAATTATGAGGCCCCTAACTACAAATAATTTCGACCAAGCAAACGTTGAGTATCTTCAGTTTTGGGTAATGGATCCCTATGAAAATTATTCTCTTACAAACGAAGAAGGCTTGCCTCAAGGAATTGATCCCTTAGACCTTTCCAATCAGATTGGTGATATTTATATCCATTTAGGAAATGTTTCTGAAGACATTTTAAAAGATAGTCGAAAGATGTATGAGAATGGACTGCCAGAAACTGGTGGTCCTTTAAATACAGACCCAACAACTTGGGGGAAAGTTCCAACAAGTCCATCAATTATTTATACTTTTAATCAACAAGAAGGAGCTCGATCTAAGCAAGATGTTGGTTTTGATGGATTGTCTGATACTGAGGAATTTTCAAAATATAGCGCTACAATTCCAAACTTTGGAAAATTAAATCCCAATGATCCCGCTTCAGATAATTTTCAATTTTTTAGAGGGAGTGAGTTGGATGCAATTAATGCTTCAATTATTACCCGATATAAAAATTACAACAATACAGAAGGGAATTCACCCACTATAAACCAATCTAAAGAACCTTATCCTACATCCTCAACAACGTATCCAGATGTAGAAGACATTAACAAAGATCAAACGATGAATACCGTAGAAAGTTACTACGAGTATAAGGTTTCTATGAATCAAAACGACTTGTCTGTTGGAAACAACTTTATTGTTGACGAAAAAACAACCGATGTTACTTTAGAGAATGGATCAACTCAAAAAACAAAATGGTATCAATTCAGAATTCCTATAAGAGGAGGAACTCCCATAAATGGTATTTCAGACTTTAATAGCATCCGTTTTGTAAGAATGTTTTTAACCAATTTTAAAATGCCTNTCGTNTTACGTTTTGGTGAGTTAGATTTGGTTCGTGGAGATTGGAGACGCTACACCAAAACTTTAGACGAATCGATCAATCAAGTAGATTTAAATGACGACGAATTAAAAGATTTTGAAGTAGGTGTTGTAAGTATTGAACAAAACGAAGGAAGTTATATTCAGCCTCCTGGAATAGAAAGAGAGCGGCTACAAGGAAGTACAACAGTTCAATTACAAAATGAACAATCTGTGACTTTAAAAGTAAACGAACTCCCCGCAAACAAAGCCAG
>JGI20160J14292_10004302_pt1 | contig 10589 bp, 20 predicted proteins | sample COG_10_FD_14292 | JGI IMG/M metagenome (IMG submission 14292) | reverse complement strand
AAATGAGATGGAGATATATTCTAGCGTCCCATATAACATGTCGCGATTGAAGGACTTCGGATTCCTGGTTTTTATTGTAACAAACCAACCAGGAATTGCTGATGGTGATATGACTAGCAACGAGCTTCGGGTTATCAACGAAAATCTTATGGATAAATTAGAGATCGATAGTATTCTCTGTGCGTTAAGGAAACATGCTTCCAGCTACAAACCTAGTAATGGAATGTTGGAATCGACCATAGAGAAATACAACATCGACCGTAATGAAAGCTGGATGATTGGTGATAGATGGAAAGACATAAAACCAGCGAATGATAGCAGAATCAAAAGTATATTATTGCATAGCAGCGCTACGACTGATTGTAGTGGACTTGCTGTTCCAGATTACGAGTCGTACAATATCAGCGATGCTTGTGAAATTATTATCGGCGAGATGTTAACAAATAGCTTGACTTAAATAAAATATTATCGTATAATATGTTTATAATATAATTGAGGAGAAATATAATGCAAGGCTTCGAAGAGAATGATATCTCTAAGAACTCTAATGGTGGAACTGAAATCACCAAACGCGCTTTAACAGAATACGTACCAGCTGAGTTGGTGGAACACTTCCAGATTATTCCTAGTCGTGTTCGTGATATTAATCCAGAGAAGATTCGGGTCTACTGGCAGCACGATCTAGCTGGTGATCCAGAAGTAAACCACCTAGCTGGTTCAGAAAGCCGAGATCGTTTTCATCAGTTTGTGTTCAGTTCGAACTGGCAGCTCAATGACTTTGTTACTAAGTTACAGTTCCCGAGAAACAAAAAGGTTAGTGTTATTGAGACACCAATCAAGCCTATCGAGGTCAAACAGAAAGACTTTAATGATAAGATCCGATTAATTTATTTCTCCACACCGCACCGCGGGCTTGATGTTCTGGTTCCTGTGTTTGAGCATTTGGCTAAGACGTATAGCAACATCCACTTGGATGTTTTCTCTAGTTTCAAGATTTATGGGTGGGAAGATTCTGATCAGCAGTACGAACCTTTGTTCGAGAAAGTCAGACAACACCCACAAATGACATATCATGGTAGTGTCGATCAGGCCACTCTGCGTAATGCATTAGCTGATGCCCATATCCTTGCTTACCCTAATATCTGGGAAGAAACGAGCTGTCGTGTTCTCATCGAATCAATGTCAGCTGGTTTGGTGTGTGTTCACCCTAACCTAGCTGCATTACCGGACACTAGCGGTGGACTGACTTCGATGTACCAGTTTGATGAATCACCAAACGAGCATGCAGCTGTATTCCATAGAAATCTAGATCATGCTATTCAGGTTGTTGCTAATGAACCTATCCAGAATTATCTCAAATTTGTTAAGGCTTATGCGGATTCAAGGTTTAATATCGATAAGATTTCGTCTCAATGGGAGAGTCTTTTGACTGCATTGAAGGAAGAGTATCCCACTGTCGAATCAAGGGTTCTTGCTAAACAGATGTTTACGTATTCGACATGATTGTAGTAAAAGCTCCGCTCAGGGTAAGTTTTTTTGGGGGAGGTTCCGACCTCCCTCAGTACTACAACAAAAAACCAGGGATGTGTCTTTCTACTTCCATCAATAAATATATCTACTTGGCTGTCAATAAATGCGTGGCTAATCATATCAGAGTTGTGTATTCAGAGTTCGAATATACTGATAGTATTAATAATATCCGTCACGATCGAGTAAGAGAAACACTAAAACATTTCTCATTGACCAATAATATCGAGATCAGTAGTTTCTCGGACGTGCCGACCAAAGGTACTGGTTTGGGTTCGAGTTCGACCTTTACTGTTGCAATGGCCCAAGCGGCGAGCTACCTATCAGCACCACTTAAAAATAAAATCACCAGAGCCGATTTGGCTGAACTTGCTTGTGATATCGAGATCAATAAGTGCAGGGAACCAATTGGCAAGCAAGATCAATACGCGGCGACTTATGGTGGACTCAATCAGTATCACTTCCATTCCCAAGGCGAGGTGTTCGTCCAACCAGTCTCGCATAATAACCACGCTTATGGTCTACAAAACAACTTGATGTGTTTTGCTACTGGTAATACTAGATACGCTTCTATGATTCTACATAAACAGACTGAAGATCTGAATTCAGACAAAAACGATGTAATCGGTAAAACAGCTCAGATGGTTGATATGGCATTTCAGGGATCAAAATATTTGTCCTGTGGTAAACTAGATGATTTTGGACAGCTTCTTCATGAAGCTTGGATGGTCAAGAAAACAATCAATTCCGGTATCTCTAATGATAATATTGATTGTATGTACGAAACAGCATTGAAGGCTGGAGCGCTCGGTGGGAAGTTGTTGGGCGCTGGTGGTGGTGGATATCTATTATTGTATGTTCCTACTAAATATCAGAGAAACGTAACAGACGCTATGACGGATTTCAATAAATTCCCCTTTGCCTTTGAGACTAAAGGTTCGACTTTGAAAGTGATATGATGAGAGAATTAAAAGAATATATTCCTGAGTATAAAAAGATGATTGACGAAGCTTACGCTAGTATGGATATTCCTGAGATGGAGAAAGCTTTGTGTATCCTGAATAAAGCTATGGTCGACAGGAGAAACATATTCACATGCGGTAATGGCGGCTCGGCTGCTATAGCCGAACACATAACATGTGATTTTAATAAAGGTGTTGCATCAGACACAGAAATTAGACCCATGTTTGTACCGTTGGCATCGAATATCTCACTGCTAACTGCAATTGCTAACGATCACAACTGGTATGAAGTGTACTCGAAACAGATTGAAAATACAAGATCGATCGGTAACGTATTATTTGCGATTTCCTCAAGCGGTGATTCACTTAATATTGTGAATGCATGCAAAGCGGCGAAAGATAAAGGATGGGGAGTGATTTCATTTGTCGGCTTTACTGGTGGTGCAGTGAAAGATCTTTCGGATGCATGCATACATATAAAATCCAACAACTATGGCGTCGTTGAAGATTGCCATCATATGCTGATGCATATATTGGCGCAACACTTGCGCATCGCACATCAATCGTCTGACTATGGGATGAAATTATAACTATAAATAAACTGTAATAAATGCTTGACTTTTTATCAAAACAACGTTATACTACAGTATAACTTGATAAGGAATATGTGAAATGGATGATGATGATAAGAAAAATGTTCTTTCTTTTCCAGGAAAGAAAATAGGATATGCCACTTTCTCGGAAAGCGATAAAGAGGCTATTTCCCTCGCGGCTGAACCCGCCAATGCGATCACAGTAATGGCTGACGACATTAATGATAAAATAGTATCATTAAAGATGTTCCATGTACAAGAGACATTAGCCCACACATTGACACAAATATTCCAAAACCTAGATATCGCAGGCTTTGCGCTGCCTGACGACGAAGATATTATGGAAGGGGTTCTTCCTGATAGTTTATTGAAAGAAAGCGCAATGATCACTGAATGTTTGCGGTCTTTGATGTACCGTCATCACGGTATTAAACATCCTTTCCAGAAACTATCTGACGAAATATTTGTGGTTGAAGATAACAGTCACGAGCAACCAGTCCTATCAATCGTAGATGAATTAAATATAAAATTAGAAAAAGAGAAAAAGAAAGATTAATATAATGATTATCGTGGATCTTAACCAGGTAATGCTATCTAACCTTCTATCGCAACTTGGTAGCCATACTAATGCAAAAATTGAAGAGAATATGGTCAGACATATGATCATCAATACTTTACGGTCATATAAAGTGAAGTTTGGTGCTGAATATGGTGAAATGGTCATAGCATGTGATAATAGGAACTACTGGAGAAAACAGATATTTCCTTATTACAAAGCCAACCGCAAGAAGAGCCAAGCTAAATCCGAACTAGATTGGAGCGAGATCTTCGGTTGTATGGATAAAATCAGATCAGAACTTAAAGAGTTTTTCCCCTATAGAATCATTGACATTGAATCAGCTGAGGCTGATGATATCATTGGTACGCTGTGTACAGAGTTTGGTCAAACTATTGGTGGTGATCCAATCCTCATACTTTCAGGCGATAAAGACTTCATCCAACTACACGTGTATGGTAATGTTAAGCAGTACGACCCAACACGTAAACGCTGGATCAAACATAACGATCCTGAAACATATCTCATTGAACATATTATGAAAGGCGATAGTAGCGACGGAGTACCTAACATTCTTTCGTCTGATAATTGCTTCGTTGTCGGCGAAAGACAAAGACCATTGACTGCGAAACGTATAGAGAAATTTAAAAAGATCACTGATGATGAGTGGCCAGAGTACCCGGAAACAAATATTTCTAGAAACTATTTTAGAAACGCACAGCTGATTGATCTTTCACACACGCCCGATACTATTAAAGAAAACGTTATGGTATCGTATAACAAACAAACAGGTAAGAACAGGTCTAAACTTTTAGATTATTTTACCTCATTCAAACTCCGAGAGTTAACACAACACATCGGTGATTTTTAAATTTAAGGAGAATAACCATGGTTATTGGTATGGCAGAATTCCTGACGAAAGTAGGAAAACAAAAGAAGACTATTGATAAGATTAATATGCTCGGTGCGAATGATACTTTTGCATTGCGTGTTATCCTGCAAGCTATTTATGACGATTCAGTTAGATTTTTGTTGCCTGCAGGCACACCGCCATTTAAAGTGCAAGAATTGGCCGACCAGGAACATGTGCTACATAAAGAAGCAAAGAATATCCAGTACTATGTTGAAGGGTTTCACCCAAACCTAAGCCAATCCAAACGAGAGATGATGTTTGTGCAGCTACTCGAGCGAGTGACGACTGAAGATGCTGCTCTTCTTTGTGATATGAAGGACAAAAAACCAATCAAGGGAATTACGATCAAACACGTAATGGAAGCTCTACCGGGATTAATTCAAAACAACACACAAGAAGAACATGTCGAATAAATTCAAGAATATTAAGAAAAATTATAACACTACACAAGACGAGCTCGAGGGTGAGTCAGCGAGTCGTGGATATAAAAAAGAATATAAAAAAGAAAAAGCTCGTAAACTAAGTAAGATGAACCTACGATCTAAGCACATCGATGACTTATTAGATCTAATGGAAGATAATAATTACTGATGCCAACATATAGTTTTAAAGATATCCAAACCGGCGTTATCTATGAGGAATTCTTGACTCTTTCTGAGTTCGATGAATACAAAGAACAACACAAAGATTCCGTCATACCATTGATTACTACACCACCATTAATTAGCTCTGGTCGTGGTATGGGTAAACCAGATGAGGGGTTTCGTGATGTGTTAAAGGAGATAAAAAAGAATCACACACACCAGCGCTCTTTCTCAGCGAAAAGTACAATCAACACTTTCTAAAAATAACAATAACAATAATAACAAGCAGGATGACCAATGTACGGGACAAAGTCAAATAAAAAACTATCTCGAAAACAAAGAAGAAAACTGCGACAAGAGAGTCCTCTCGATCCGTCTTCAAAGTCTAAATTTAATTTGAAGCATGTAGAGCCATTAACTGATAATCAAGCTCGGTGTTTTGATGCGTTTGCTGAAGGACAGAATCTGATGTTACACGGTATTGCGGGGACGGGAAAGAGTTTTGTTTCTTTGTATCTCGCTCTTAAAGAAATCGAAAGTAATCCCGATTCATGTTATAAGAATGTGACAATCATCAGAAGCGTTGTTCCCACCAGGGACATGGGTTTTTTACCTGGAAACGCTAAAGAAAAAACTAAAGCATACGAAGCGCCATATTATGCAATTTGTTCTGAACTTTATGAACGTGGTGATGCGTATGAGTTATTAAAATCTAGGAATATGATTGATTTTATCACCACATCTTTTATTCGTGGTATAACGTTGGACAATACCATTATCGTTGTTGATGAAATAGCTAACATGACGCTACACGAACTCGATTCTGTCATGACGCGTGTCGGTAGGAATTGCAAGATCATTTTTTGTGGTGATTTCAGACAAAGCGATTTCACGACTGAGCGAGAAAAAAGTGGCATCATGAAATTCATGCAGATTATCAATAGAATGAATAAGTTCGAATTCGTTGATTTCCATGAGGACGACATTGTACGATCAGGTTTGGTCAAATCGTATATCATCCAAAAAGAAAAAATAGGCATCGATGTCTGAGGAATATAAAATAATCCCAGAAGATATTGTAGAAGACACAGCCAAAGCTTTAATGGAAATGGGTGAATCTGATAATAAATTTAGTAATCTTATGGCAATTGGTGCTAGGTGGAAAGTCGCTGGTTGCACACCTATATATCTGATCAATTCATCAATGATAATGTATTGTGTATCAGAAGAAACATGGGGTAGAAAATTGCATTGATTAATGAAAATAAAGGTTGACTTTATATCAAAACAACGCTATACTACTTGTATAACTTGATAAGGTTCGTCGCTTTAAATAGACGCGTCGGGGAGAGAAAGTTATCTCCCCATTTATTTTTATATTATGGAGAATACTTATGATTAGTCGCCAAAAATTCACAACAGCAATCAGTGCTGTATTGTTAACAACACCAATGCTCGTTTCAGTAGCTTCGGCTTCTGGTCCGGATCTACTTAAATTCCCTACAAATACTCCTGTTATCTCAGAAGTAAAGGAATCATTCAATGGCATTGAATTCAAACGATACGCCCAACTGGAATATTCTATTGATGGTGAGCAGTGGGAAGGACGACTCGGTTTTTCGGCTGAGTACGGTCAGTGGACGTTGACACCTAGCCTCATCAGCACATACGATAACACAGATGAGCTGGAATATTCTGGATTAGAAACTGTGCTGCAGTACAAATTTAATGATATGTTTACAGCGTATGGTGAACTTACGATTGATGATTCACTCAACAACTCAGATACAGTTCTGGGCGTCAGGGTCAATTTTTAAAAAAGTTTAGGATTAGGGCGGGCTTCGGTTCGCCCTTTTTATAAGACTACATATAAAGAGATGAAAAATGAAATCAGTTACATTACAAGTTGAAGATGTCGACCAAGTTGTTATTGATGAGTTGAAAGATGCTTATCAGAGAAATAACAAGTTTGATCGGGTAGACTGTTCTGATACAGTGATTGAACCAGATTATGAGTTGCTCAAAGCAATTCAAACTGTACTTGAATATTATATGTCCGCCGATGAAATTAAAGTTTGGAATGAAAATGAAAAATGATTAAACACGAACCACAATTTGATACTGATAAGGTTTGCAAACTCTATTCGGAAAGGGATGGAGTTTCTATTACCTATGTCTGTACATCGGCACTAGGGGGTGAAGCCCAAGCGATGGATATCTTCTATCGCGACACGCCACACCCCGTGTTTGGTAACAAGTATTTTGGCATTTTCCAACTACCGTGCGGCAATCTAATGATTACCAATGCAGATAGGATCGAACAAGCAGAGTTTGGACTTATCGAAGATGATGCTGGCGATCTACAGTATAGCGCCCATCGACATGACTACAAACAATTCGAGAATGGTCATATGATTGATGGTGGACGTTCTTATATCAAATCAAGTATGTGTCCGATTCATATGCATGTTGTTCGTGATGGTGAAATGTTATTAAAAAAATAAAATAAAGCTTGACTTTTTATCAAAACAACGGTATACTACAGTATAATCTTAAAAAGGAAATAAAGAAATGAGTAATTATAATCCCGACAACTGGGTTGTTATTAAAATGGATGGTGATGATCCTCATTACAGAGTCCTTGCTGGTTGGAGTGGCGGCTACTTAGACGGTGATAGTTGGCGCATGAATAGCGGCATCACTCGTGTAGAGGATGCTGGTGACCGTTTTAACTTCTATGGATCAAGCGGAAGTTGTTACAGTTGTCATAAAGAGAGTTATACTCTACGCGTGAACAATGGTCACGTTTGGACAAAGTTGAAAGAACTACACGGTGATAAAGTTGAAATGATGCCAGAAGAAACAGACTGGCTAGGAATGGATTGGATTATAGAATGAAAGATAATAAATGTATTGTTCATGGATGCAGTAATCACGCAGACCAAGGAAGGTTTGTAGGAGAAATGTGTAGTCCTTACTATGATAACGACAGGAAAAGTGATGCCCACTGATTCGTTTCTCAATCAGATCACTTCTCTTGAAGCGGATAATGAAAAACTCAAGAATATTCTCCGCAAGGCATTTCCAGAGAAGTCTGGCCATTTCTTTATCTGTGGTGAATCGGGTGAAAAAGATTCGATGGGATTGCCCGATAGACTGTTCGTCTGCCCAGCATATGGCCTAGATGGATTTGCAGTCTATAAGAAAGATCGGGACTATGACGCACCGGGGTGGTAATATGATGAAATACGCTATAAAAGTTTGTCTTGACGGCAAGGACGATTGGATGTATATCACAGAGCCTACAAAACATCAGTCGGATCTAGTTCCTATGATTTTTGAAGATGAGGAAAGTGCAGAAAAGATTGCTATTATTTGGCGGCTTGAAGGTAAAGAAGATAAAGTTAAGGTGGTGGAATATGAAAGTTAAAATTGGCGTGATGGTGAAATGTTATTAAAAAAATAAAATAAAGCTTGACTTTTTATCAAAACAACGGTATACTACAGTATAATCTTAAAAAGGAATAGATTAAATGACTGAGACAATATACCTGTATGTATTTATTTTTGTATTGATTCTTGCTGGTGTCGGTGTTGCTATTAAAGGGGCAATCGATACGTATGTGAGAGCCAAGCTCTGGTGGTATGGCTTCAAAAAAGTCAAGAATGCCAAAAACGAAGACGCTATTGATTATTATAGCCAACTGTAATAAATATAATATGCCAACAATCCTAAAATAATCACAAGGACATATAGAATGATTAACTTTAATAAAATCAAAAAAAGCGTTGCGATCGCAGGCATCGGCGTTGTTCTGCTCGCATCAGCTTCTTGCATAATTGACCCGACAACGGCGCAAAAAAGCTCAAGTGAGGTATACCAGCAATCCATTAACGCTGTTGTGATGATACAAAACGACCCTCCGAGCAGTATGGGGACAGGATTCTTTATTGATGAAAATGTAATCGTAACAAATTATCATGTGGTCGAGGGAATGACAAATGTCATTGTATACGCAGATAGTTCAAACGCGCCTTATCACGCCGAAGTATTACATTCCTCACCATACCATGATATTTCTATTTTAAGGATTAAAGACTGGGATGATTTCAAAGCTACTGCAGACTGGAACGCTTTAACTATCTCAGACGAAGATCCCAATATTGGAGATATTGCTTATACATTAGGACATCCATGGGGTGTTTACTGGACTTTCTCCACTGGAATCATTAGCGGCACCAAAAGACGCGCGCCTGGCTCGGTAGGAGGGGAAGTATTGTTCCATCAAACGGACGCTAATATGTTTGAAGGTAACTCGGGCGGACCTCTACTCAACGTCGATGGTGACGTTATCGGTATCAACTCCCGAATCCAACTTGGCAACGGAGGCAGTCATGCATATGCTATTCCAGGCGTAATAGCGAATAAAGTTATCTATGATTTCTTGACTTATTCCAAGACAAATGTCCCGAAACTAGGCGTCAACCTGGGATACTCTGATGAATGGGAAATTGATGTTGAAGCTTTCGCCTCTACTGACTCGCCAGCTGAGAAAGCTTGTGGTCTGAGCGAAGGCGATATTATCTTGAGGATCAAAAAAGAAACAACGGTGGATCAGTATGATAACGAAACAACATATGATTTTGTAGATGTAGGTATATCGGCTGATCTTATCTACTTTATTCAAAAACTGAATTTGGACGAAGGCGCCATTGTCATGGAGATCAAAAATCAATACGATGGCACTATTGAAAATAAATCTTGCACGATCCAACGTCCATAAGAAAGGAAATATAATGTCTTACCGTCAATTTCCAGAACTAACGCCGGTTGAAGAGAAGATGGGATTCAAGCTTATAGAGAGAGCCGAAAGGGTTATCNATATCATGGAAGCNGANAAAGGTCGCGCTGGTANTGATGATTACTACACCNANGGNAGANTTTCTGAGCTTCGTNCTTTNATTGAGTTNNTTAAAGATCATTATTCCAATGACATGACACAATANAATGAACTACTAGCTCNGGAAAAGAGCTGGTATGTTTAGATTATATGGCGCNCTGCTGGTCCCCGCTTTGCTNGNAGTGCTTTTGGGTGGTGCATACTACTATTACAACTCTTCCCAAAAAACTATNACGAACCTACGNGAATCTGTTACTGAGCTGANTTTNGCTGTGAANCAAAAGGACGAAGCCTTTAAACAAATGACTGAGCAAAATGAATTGANTGAGAAACTCAATCNGGAGTTAGCCGAGAACTTGAAAGAAAGCCAAGGATATNTCTCCGAGCTGAGGGAAAAGTTTGCTAGGATTAACATTAATCGTCTGGCCGAAACTNCACCAGANATATTAGAANGAAAAATCAACAGTGCGACTAAAAAAGTATTCGACGATCTTAGGAGCATCACTAGCACTGATATTGGTGACCAGCTGCAGCCAGCAGAGTGATATCGTAA
>JGI20160J14292_10004296_pt1 | contig 10604 bp, 7 predicted proteins | sample COG_10_FD_14292 | JGI IMG/M metagenome (IMG submission 14292) | reverse complement strand
TCGCGGACAACTTCCATTTCATATTCTTTCCAACCTAGTAAACTTTCATCTATTAAAATTTGACTGACTGGAGAAGCATCAAGTCCTGTTGTGCAAAAGTGTACAAATTCTTCGCGATTATAAGCAATACCTCCACCCGTTCCTCCCATGGTGAATGCTGGTCTTATTATTGCAGGCAGGCCTATTTCATCAATTGAGTCCATTGCTTCTTGAATAGTATGAGCAATTGTTGCTCTTGGATTTTCAATACCAAGCCGATCCATCGCTTCGCGAAATAATTTTCTATCCTCAGCCATTTCGATGGCTTTGCGATCAGCTCCTATTAATTCAATGCCAAATTTTTGAAGTGTACCATCTTCATCGAGAGCAAGTGCTGTATTTAAACCTGTTTGCCCACCCATTGTTGGGAGTAGAACCATTTTATCATTAGGATGTAATAATTTTTCTTTTTCAATAATTTTAGCAACAATATTTGCTGTAATTGGTTCAATATAAGTTGCATCTGCCATGTCTGGATCTGTCATGATTGTTGCAGGGTTAGAGTTTACAAGAACTACCCTGTATCCTTCTTCTTTTAATGCTTTACATGCTTGTGCACCAGAATAGTCAAATTCACATGCTTGACCAATAATAATGGGCCCGGCACCAATGATCATAACTGTATTTATGTCGATTCTTTTTGGCATGGCTTAGCCCTTTTATTTGTATCGCGAGAGGAATCGCGCATAATTTCCAAATTGTCGTGGGTCTAATGTTTTGGTTGGGTTCACGCAAGTATATTTTATAAAATGAAGCGTTATTTCATGGTTATTATATAAAGTTTTGCTTCTTGCTCAGAATAATACAAAATTGATTAATTAATTAGCAGTATTTTAACAATAATATTTGTGGAAACTATTCTTTGATCGCACTAAGTAAGGTGTAGTTTAACAAAAGGCTATTAAGTATCAGTATGGATTATATTTTGTTAGAAGATGGTCCAGATGGTGAGGTAAATGTTTTTGCTAATCCTGAAAGATTAATTTGCGCTTGGAGTATCGATGATGTCCCAAAAGCTTTGCAAGACATGGAAGATGAGCGATCGGGTGGCAAATGGTTGGCTGGTTTCGCAAGTTATGAATTGGGCTATGCTTTAGAAACTAAATTGGAAGGTTTGATGCCAAGCAAACGACTTTCACCTTTACTATGTTTTGGAGTGTTTTCTGGACCAGATAATGATATAAAACAAAAACTTGAAAATCAGGCATTAAAAGAAAAAGATTATGCTGAACTTGACCACCCAGTGGCTTTGTGGACAGAAAATGATTACGAAGTTCCCTTTAATTTACTTACTAATTATATTTTATCAGGTGATTTTTATCAAACTAATCTAACTTTTCCTATGACATCAAAGTATAAAGGAACCGTTTTGGGTCTTTACGAGAGACTTAAAACTTTTCAGCCAGTCAAATACGGAGGTGTCGTGCACTTTAGTGAAGGTCCAGTGATAATATCACGATCTCCAGAATTATTTTTTAAGGTAGATAATGATGGAAACATTTCGACTCGCCCAATGAAAGGCACATTGCCTCGTGGTAAAAATGCGCAGGAAGATGAAAGTTTAAAAAGATGGTTGTCAACTGATCCTAAAAACCGTGCAGAAAACCTAATGATTGTAGATTTGCTACGGAACGATATTTCAAGAATATCTAAAGTAGGTTCTGTTCATGTACCTGAATTGTTTACCGTTGAAACTTATGAAACAGTTTTACAAATGGTTTCAGAAGTTCGAGCCAAATTGCTTGATCAGTTAAGTATTAAGGATCTTTTCACAGCATTATTCCCTTGTGGTTCAATCACTGGCGCACCAAAAATTCGTGCAATGGAAGTTATTCGTGACGTTGAACCTGAGGCTCGTGATATATATTGTGGTTCTATGGGTTGGATATCCCCACAGGGATCTATGAGCTTTAATGTTTGCATTCGAACACTTAGCTTATTCCAGGATGGAAATGTTAGATTAAATGTTGGTGGTGGTATTGTTCATGATAGTACAGCTAGAACAGAATATGAGGAAGCTTTATGGAAAGCGCGTTACGCAAAACTGCCCCAACAAATTTAGAGATTATAGAAACATTGCGTTTTAATCCTGAAGAGGGTTTCTTAAGATTACCAGCTCACATTGATCGCTTAGAAAAAACCTGCTCAGAATTATTATACCCATTTGATAGGGGCGCAATATTAATGGCTTTAGGCGAAGCCGTGGACAGCGAACAATCTCGTGTGAGATTGACAATAAACATTGATGGAAAAATTGATGTTAAAATAGGAAGAATAAATAATATTGAACGCTGGAATATTGGAATTTCAGATAAGGTGTTAAGTTCCATTGATCCTTGGTTAAGAGTGAAAACAACTAACCGTATTGTTTATGATACAGAGCGCGCCAATCTAAAAGATCTAGATGAGTTGTTGTTTCTAAATGAAAATGAAGAAGTCTGTGAGGGAACAATTACAAATGTATTTGTATTGGTAAACGGCTCATGTTTAACACCTCCTTTAAGTAGTGGATGCTTACCAGGAGTTTTACGTCAGGAAATGTTACTAAATGGCAAAACTAAAGAACAAGTTTTGTTTTTGGATGATTTAATTTCTGCAGATAAAATATTTGTTGGAAATTCTTTGCGAGGTTTAATATCTGCTGATTTAACTGGATAATAAAATTATTATAAACAGTAACTAAAATGAAATTTGTATCTGTTTATTTCTGAGATAATTTTATTTATAAATCCAATTATTTACTAATTCTATATTTTTTGCCACCCAACTTTCAGCAACATTTATAGGATTTTCTCCATCACGGCCAATTTTTAAAGTCCATTCATTTATTGTTTCTGGACTGAGAGCTATATTAGATAACATCCTAGCAACGGCAGGATTCCGGTCTTCAAGCGATTTAGAGTGTCCAATCCAAACTTCTGCATCAGTATGTTTACAACTAAATGTAGACGCTTCTAACCAATTTTGATGATCTAAATTCAAAACTTTACAACCTTCAGATACAAGTGGTTCTTCAATTTGCGATAATTCATAAGCCGCAAATATCCATTCTGGCGTCCAATAATAAAATAAGATTGGTTTTTGATTGTCATAAGCAATCTTGAGTTGGTTTTTGAAAGTTTCATCAGAAACAATTTCTGGTTCCCATAATTCATCCAATCCATATGATTTGAATTTAACCTGCCAGATTTTTGTGGATGTCCAAGATGTGTCACCCGCCCAATACTCGCCTTTTCCATTTCCGTCTTTATCAAACATAGAAGCTATTGCAGGGTTTGCTAAGTCTGAAAAGGATGTTATCTTATCCTTTAAATAATACGGTATAAACATCCCTTGTGTGCCATTATAAGGTTTATTTATTGCAACAGTATTATTTTCTTCAATATATTTTTCCCAGTTATTAGATTGTACGGGCATCCAAATATCTGGGTGTACATCAATTGAACCATCACCTTTATCCATCGAAGCAAATATGATCGAACCGTCTGAAGCACCTTTAATAATTTCTGCTTCGCCACCCATTGGCCCTGTAATAATGGCCTGAATTATGTGGCCAATTGCAGTAGCTCCTGTCCATGTTAGATCAGCAATGGCAATTTTGCTGTCTTGAGCAGATGCAGTTGTTGCACTTATGATAAATACCAATGATATTAATATTTTTTTTACGGTGTTCAAATCAGTTTTCCTAATATTTTTTTGCAGTAGTTGATAAAAATTTTCCTTATAGGTTTTATAGAACGATCAAGCATCCATGTGAATAATGCAATACTAATACTTGCAATTAAATCTTTTCTGGCATTAAAATTTTTCATCGGAATGTATATACGCATATGTTCTTTAATATAACAAAGCTACATATTTTATCTTATTAAAATTCGAATAGAGGATGTCATGAATGTCTAATCATTGGGAAGCAAAATTAAGTGAAAATTTTGGCATTGATGCGTCATTGGAAAGTTTAGATGGTGAATATGATTTAAATTTCTTTGCCAATGCGTCTTCCAAAAAAGTATGTGCTGAAAGTAATGCGTGTTGGCTGCGAACCTGATTTTATTAATATGCAGTGTGCTGCAATTCGTATGCTAAATGGGAAAAATCTTTGTACTCCGGAAATTATTCCTACTGTTTCAGGAGCAGATTTTGCATCAGTTAATGATGAGGAAGGTAATTTAAGATTAGTATGGGTTATCAAAGCTAAAAGTGGCGTTTGTTATTCTAAGATTTATCCACGGCCTATTGATTTTATATATGATTTGGGGAAAAAAATTGGTGGATTAAATAAAGCTTTAAAGGAATTTGATCACCCATATTTAGATAGAGATTTTAAATGGAACTTAATGGAATCAAATTGGATCACAGATTATTTATATTTAATCACTGACAATGATAGAAAAGATATTTTAATTGAAATTATTGAAGAATATAATTCAGTTCTCCACAAAGCTAAGAAATTACCGCAATTTGCCATCCATAATGATCTAAATGATTATAATATTCTTGCAACATCAGATATTTCAGAGGGGGTTAAAGTTTCTGGGATAATTGATTTTGGTGATATGATCAGAAGTCCTCATATTTGCGAACTCGCTATTTCATGTGCTTACATAGCTCTTGATCAAGAAAATCCAATAAAAACGATAGCTGATTTAGTTGGTTCTTATCATACAAAAAATCCACTAACAGAACTAGATTTAGACCTTCTTTTCATTTTTCTAAAGATGAGATTGGCTGTAAGTGTTGTTAATTCAACTATGATGTCAAAAGAAAATCCTGATGACGCTTACATAACTATATCACAAGCACCTGCATGGCGATTTTTAGATCAGAAATTTGACGCAAATATGGTGCTTGCAAAACTTCGTTTGGCTTGTGGGTTTGAAGTGATAAAAAATGCAAACCGTATTTTAGATTACTTACACAAAAATCGTGGAAGTTTTGCTAATATATTTCAATCTAGTATAGAACATGCACCAATGGTTGATTTATCAATTTCTGGAACAGCGCTTCCTCAAAATCCATTTGATTTGAGACTTGATGAGGCAGCAAAGATTGGTTCAGATATAAATGCTGATTATTGGTTAGGCTTTTGGGGCGAGCCAAGATTAATATATACATCTCAAGCATTTCGCTCTGGAAAATATAATAATTCTAACAGGCGTTCAGTTCATTTAGGAATAGATATTTTCACAAACAGTGGGCATAAAATAAGTGCACCTCTCGAGGGTATTGTAAAGACGGTTGAAAATCGCAAGTTTCATTTAGATTATGGTGGAGTTGTTATTCTTGAGCACAATAATAACCATGGAGATAAATTCTACTCTCTTTATGGGCATCTAAATCCAAGTGTTCTAAAAAAACTATCAGTTGGCCAAATCATTGAAAAAGGCGAAATTTTTTGTGAGCTTGGTAATGAAAATAATAATGGAGGATGGGCCCCACACTTACATTTGCAATTATCGCTATCTCTGGAATGTATGAATAGTAATTGGCCTGGGGTTTCTGATCCTGATGAGTTGAACTTTTGGGGGAAACTATGTCCAAACCCTGCATCTCTTTTGAATCTAGATGATGATAAAACTGGTTATAAAAAAATTGATAAAAAAATTATACAAGATGAGCGGAAGAGTAATTTTGGTGGAAATCTAAAGCTATCCTATAAAAACCCATTAATGTTTGTTCGGGGATGGAAGCATTACTTATTCGACCAAATGGGAAGAACATATTTAGACGCTTATAATAATGTGCCTCATGTTGGCCATTCTCATCCCAGAATTCAAAGAATTGCTACAAAACAATTACAACAATTAAATACAAATACACGATATCTCCATCCTATTTTAAACGAATTTTCTAAAGTTATTCTGGATACAATGCCTGATAAACTAAGTGTATGTTATTTTGTTAATTCAGGTTCAGAAGCTAATGAACTTGCTTTACGCTTGGCTCGAACTGCGACCAATGGGCAAGACATTATTACACCAGATCATGGTTATCATGGCAATACAAATGCTGCAGTTGAAGTGTCAGCATACAAATTTAATAAACCTAATGGTATAGGTTGTAAGCCTTGGGTTCATATAGTCGATGTTGCTGATGATTATCGTGGAGAATTTCGAAGATCAGATCCTAACCGCGCAAGCAAGTATGCAAATTTAGTTGATAGAGCTTTAAGCCAAATAAAATTACGTGAAGGAAAGCTTGCTGGATTTATATCTGAAACTTTTCCAAGTGTTGGTGGGCAGATTATTCCACCAAGTGGATATCTATCCAAAGTTTATGAAAAAATTCATACTGCAGGTGGTATTTGCATAGCTGATGAAGTCCAAACTGGCTTGGGTCGATTGGGGAGTTTTTTTTATGGGTTTGAACAACAGAATGTATTGCCTGATGTTGTTGTTTTAGGCAAACCAATTGGAAACGGTCATCCGATTGGTGTGGTTGTTACTACTAAAGAAATTGCCAAGAAATTTGATAATGGCATTGAATTTTTCTCTACCTTTGGTGGATCAACTTTATCATGTGCAATAGGCGTTGAAGTTATGAAGATTATTCATGATGAAAAATTACAAAAAAATGCTTTTTTAAGAGGTGAAAGTTTATTTGAAGGTTTGTTAAATTTGCAACTCCAGCATCCAATAATTGGCGATGTGCGTGGATTTGGTCTTTTTGTGGGGGTAGAACTAATTGTCGATAATAACTTAACTCCTGCAACTGAAATTGCAGCTTATATTGTAAATAGAATGAGAGAAAAACGTATACTTATTGGAGTAGAGGGTCCTGCTGATAATATATTAAAAATTCGTCCACCCCTTACAATAGACGATAATGATATTGATTGTATTATATCTGCTTTAGATGAGTGTTTAAATGAAGTTAAAACATTTACTTCTTAGTTAGGTTTTTTCATTCAAAGAATATCCAAAACCACGAACTGTTTTTATTATTTCTGCATTACTTACATACTTTATAGCTTTACGTAACCTACCAATATGTACATCAACAGTTCGTGTTTCTACTTCCAAATTGTTTTGCCAAATTTTTTCTAACAATTGCATTCTTGAAAAAACTTGCTTTGGAGACTGAATTAAAATTTGAAGTAATTTAAATTCTATGGGACCAATCGATATTGATTTTTTATCAATTAATACACTTCGATTATTTATATCCATTACTATTTTGCCATAAGTTAATAGACCATGCGATTTTGTTTTTGTGCGAATTCTAATTCCTGATCGGACGCGAGCAAGTAGTTCTTTTATAGAGTATGGCTTAACAATATAATCATCTGCTCCCATATCTAATCCACGAATTTTATCTTCTTCTTCGCCTCTTGCTGTGAGCATTATAAGGTGGCAATCGCTAGAGTCTTTTGACCTTCTCATCTGACGGCATACTTCTAAACCAGATATGTTCGGTAACATCCAATCTAGTAGTACTAAATCAATGTTATTTTCTTTAAATAATAATAGTCCTTTTTCACCATCTTCTGCTTTTAAAACATCATAGCCTTCAGCGTTCAAATTAAAGGATAATAGTTCCATTTGAGATGGCTCGTCTTCAACAATAAGTATTAGGCCTTTATTTGAGGAATAAGTTTGTCATTTAATTTTTCTATTTTTATAAAAATTATCGTAGTTTAAGTGATTTGTCATAAAACTGTTACATTAAATTTATACATGAAGGAAGAATCATAGACCGTTTTAGGTCAAATTTTTTGTGTTTAATGTGAGAGGTCACAATATGGAAAAAAAAGCTCGTATAAATAAAACTTTGGACCGTGACCTTAGAAGTCGCGTTTCCCTAGAGCAAGCAGCAATGGCTACTCGTCAACAATATCTAGCTCCATCTATTGCGTTTGCTTTTATTATTCTAGCTGGATTAGTGGCAAGCCTTATCCTTGGGTGGAACTCTGATAGTTATATAATTATTGCTGGTGCAGCAATTGGTGCTTACATGGCGCTCAATATTGGTGCAAATGATGTTGCTAACAATGTTGGCCCAGCTGTTGGAGCTAATGCTCTCTCAATGACAGGGGCTTTAATTATTGCTGCTGTTTTTGAAAGTGCTGGTGCACTTTTGGCAGGTGGAGATGTTGTAGGAACCATATCGAAAGGTATTATTGATCCTTCCGCAGTAGGTGACCCTGAGACCTTTATTTGGGCGATGTTTGCAGCGTTAATCTCTGCTGCTTTATGGGTTAATTTAGCAACCTGGGTAGGTGCGCCAGTATCAACAACACATTCTGTTGTGGGTGGAGTAATGGGGGCGGTATTGCTGCGGCTGGATTTGCTGCTGTAAATTGGCCTAAAATGAGCCAAATTGCTGCATCATGGGTTATATCGCCACTATTAGGTGGATTGATTGCAGCACTCTTTCTGTGGTTTATTAAATCGCAAGTATCAGATAAAAATGATAAAATTGCTGCAGCTAGACGCTGGGTCCCTGTACTAATTGCAATTATGGCAATGGCTTTTTCAACTTACTTAGCTGTTAAAGGTGTTAAAAAGATAATAAAAATTGATTTACAAACAGCATTATTGATTGGATGCATAGCAGCTACGTTAGCTTATTTTATAACAAAACCAATAATAAAGAGACAATCTGAAAATAAGCCTAATACTAAAAAAACTGTCCGTAATCTTTTCACAATTCCACTTATATGTGCTGCTGCAATGCTTTCCTTTGCTCATGGAGCAAATGATGTAGCCAACGCTGTTGGACCGCTTGCAGCAATCGTTCACACAGTTGATGCTGGAGAAGTAGTTTCGAAGGTTGCAATTCCAATATGGGTAATGGTCGTGGGCGCATTTGGCATATCTTTTGGCTTGTTATTATTTGGCCCAAAACTTATTAGAATGGTTGGGGAACAAATTACAAAATTAAATCCATTAAGAGCCTATTGTGTTGCATTATCAGCTGCAATAACTGTTATTATTGCATCTTGGCTTGGTTTGCCTGTTAGCTCTACACATATTGCAGTTGGTTCTGTTTTTGGAGTAGGTTTTTTCCGAGAGATACATTGGAGAATTACATCAAGTAATAAAAATGTAGCTGAATTAAAGATGATTGAAGTGGAGAAGCAAGGTTCACCAAAGCGCAAACATCGTAAATTAGTGCGTAGATCTCACTTTATGACAATAATTGCTGCATGGGTTATTACTGTTCCAGCGGCTGCAGTACTATCAGGTGTTATATTTTTAGGTTTGGTAAATGTAACATCTTAGAAATCTCTAAGATTTTAAAAACGTGGTGCNCNATATTTTAAAGGGGCCCTTTTTTATGTTTAGATTTTTGATTTTATAATTGGTCATAGATGGGGAATTGGTCACAAAGTTTTTGTACCTTTGCCTTAACACTTGCTTCGACTTCAGCATTTCCCTCTGCACCATTAGCTGCAAGGCCATCCAAAACTTCCACAATTAAATCTGCAATTGTTCTAAACTCAGCTTCACCAAATCCTCGTGTTGTACCAGCAGGTGTTCCAAGACGTAGTCCAGATGTAACCATTGGTTTTTCTGGATCAAATGGAATTCCATTTTTGTTACAAGTAATATGAGCGCGACCTAATGCTTTATCAGCAATGTTTCCAGTTACACCTTTAGGGCGTAAATCAACAAGCATTACGTGTGTATCTGTCCCGCCAGTAACAATATCTAAACCGCCTTTTATTAATTGGTCAGCTAAAGCTTGTGCATTAAGAATAACTTGAGCTTGGTATTGTTTAAACTCAGGGCGTAAAGCTTCACCAAATGCTACTGCCTTGGCGGCAATCACATGCATTAAAGGGCCACCTTGAATGCCTGGGAATATCGCTGAGTTGAATTTTTTAGCCAAGTCTTCATTGTTGGTTAAAATTAAACCGCCGCGTGGGCCACGTAATGTTTTATGTGTCGTTGTGGTTGCAACGTCAGCATATGGAAACGGGCTTGGGTGTACACCTGCAGCAACTAAACCTGCAAAGTGTGCCATGTCTACATGAAGATATGCACCAACAGAATCAGCAATCTCACGCATGCGCTTAAAATCAATTTGACGTGGAACAGCTGAGCCACCTGCAATGATCATCTTTGGTTGATGCTCTGTTGCTAATGCTTGTACTTGATCGTAGTCCAACAGATTGTCTTCTTTACGTACACCAAATTGAATTGCATTAAACCATTTACCAGATTGGTTTGGCTTTGCTCCGTGTGTCAGGTGACCCCCAGCGTCTAGAGACATACCTAAGATTGTGTCTCCAGGTTGTAAGAGCGCTAAAAACACACCTTGGTTGGCTTGTGATCCTGAGTTTGGTTGTACATTTGCAAATTCACATCCAAAAAGTTCTTTTGCACGGTCTACTGCTAGAGTTTCAGCAATATCAACATATTGGCAACCACCGTAGTAACGACGCCCTGCATATCCTTCAGCATATTTATTTGTCATAACAGAACCTTGAGCTTGCATGACCGCTTTTGATACTATGTTCTCTGACGCAATAAGTTCTATCTCGTCGCGTTGACGACCTAATTCAGATGTTATTGAGCCAAATAGCTCCGGATCTCGTTGCGATAAATCTTCTGTGAAAA
>JGI20160J14292_10004294_pt1 | contig 10613 bp, 8 predicted proteins | sample COG_10_FD_14292 | JGI IMG/M metagenome (IMG submission 14292) | reverse complement strand
CACTAGCGAAAAAGCCTGCGTATATTTCAAACATGAATACGATTTTCAATATCAATGCACCTAATAACCCCGGGGTTTTGTTTAATGGAATGATAAATCCTTTGATCCCCTTCGGAATTAAAGGAGCAATTTGGTATCAAGGTGAATCAAATGTAGGAAGGGCTAACCAATATGAAAAGATCTTTCCAGGTATGATTGATGACTGGAGAGCAAGATGGAATAGTAACTTCCCATTCTATTTTGTTCAGATAGCTCCTTTTTCTTATGGTGGGGAGCAAAATGAGCTTTCGCCGGCATTGAGAGATGCCCAAAGGAAAAGCCTGGTTTTATCAAATACCGGTATGGCTGTAACCATGGATATAGGAGATTCTCTTAGTATACATCCCGGCAACAAGCGGGATGTTGGTGACAGATTGGCCAGGTTAGCACTCGCCAATGATTACGGTGTTGATATTGTCGCTTCAGGTCCACTGTATAAAAAACACACAATTTCTGAAAATAAAATAATTCTTGAATTTGACCTCTTTGGTAGTGAATTGATGAAAGGGAATTCAGGGTTGTCAGGATTTGAAATTGCAGGTCTTGATATGTTATTCATTCCTGCAGCAGCAAAGATTGTGAAAGACAAAATAGAGGTATTTTCCCCAGCTATTAAAAAGCCAAAATTTGTCAGATATGCCTGGCGCGATTACATAGCTGGAACATTATTTAATAAAGAAGGTTTACCAGCTTCTTCTTTTACAACTCAGGATTAGGTTTTTTATACTTTGAAGTCCTTTAAATATTGCTCAAAAAAACAACAAATAATAACCACATTCTAAAAAATATTTACGCCCTATGAAAAAAATCATTTTATTAATAACTATTTTAATTAGCTTATCCTGTTCGGATCAAAATAAAAAAAAGTCCACCCAATGGATAAACCTTTTCGACGGTAGTTCATTGGAAGGCTGGAGAGCCTATAATGGAGACCAAATGCCTCCTGGCTGGAAAATTGTGGATAGTACTTTAACCTTTACTACCAAACAAATTTTAGAGGAGGATTACGATTACACAGGAAGTAGGGATATTATTTACGGAGTCGAAGAATTCGAAAATTTTGAACTTTATGTCGAGTGGAAAATTCCTAAAGGAGGAAACAGTGGTATTTTTTATCATCTAAAAGAAGGTTACGATGGCGCTTCAGTTGTTGCTCCTGAATATCAACTATTAGATGATGAAAACTACGCTGAAATCCACAACTTTGAATTAAAAGACTGGCAATTAACTGCGACAGACTATGCCATGTATTTACCCGACAATTCCCAAAAAGTACTTTATCCTCCGGGTAAGTGGAACAGCAGCAGGATTGTTTTTACAGTAGAAAATGTAGAATATTGGCTAAATGGTAAAAAAGTACTCTCCTTTACTCCTTGGTCTGAAGATTGGTATAAAAGAAGAAACTCTGGTAAGTGGAGCAATGCCCCCGATTATGGAAAATACAGAAAAGGCTATATTGGTTTTCAAGACCACGGAAGTAATTTATCCTTTAGAAAAATTAAAATCAAAAAACTTTGAAACAATTAAAAACGGTTCGGTTAGCTATTGAAATATTTGAATGAGAAAGTTGTAATATAAAGAGTCACTTAACAACAATAGGGAAAAATGAATTTGAGATATTTTTGCAGCTTCACTTTGCACTATATTTTATTAAATTTGCGTATTATACAACCAATAAAAAACATACTAAAGACAAAAAATAAATGAAAGAATTGATGACTTCATTCAGGATGATTTTGTTGGACTAATTAATTTAGTATAGTATTTGTTCCTTCCTGCCAAACAGTTTTGGTTTTAAAATGCCTATTTACTTTTTCTAAAAAAAGGATTTCAGATATAAATTGCCAATCAAAATTAACGGATTGATTTGCTGGATGATTGTGATGATCTTGATCGAGAATATAATTTTCAGGCTTATTGAGAATTCTCGATTGGCTATATACTTTTTCAAATTCCTGACGAAACGTTCCAAATTTTTGTATTAGCTCCTGAAGTTCGAATAAAATTTTCATCTCCTCATCAGTAGTAATGGCTAAATCAAAAGCTTCTATTTTCTTTAGTGCTTTAAAATTATATTCCACCAAGGCACCTACTTGCTCATAAATTGCAATGGTATATTGATTCGTGGCATCCTGCGATTTTAATTTGGAAAGGATTTTCTTCACTTTCTTTAAATTTTCACTTTGCTCGGAAATATTTTCTAAACGATCAGCATACTTTTCAGCCCAAGCCCCTTTATCATTAAAATCGGGTAAATCTATAACATGTTGTTCGATCACATTTTCTCTATGCACTAATGAATTACGATGAATCCCTTCTTCCAATAATACATTAGTCCAAAGAGCAACGGGTTTATCCAATGCATCGATAAAGGCATAGTCTTTAGATTCAAAGGACGCTCCAAAGGTACGATGTCTAAAGCTAGTTTTAAATTCTTCTTTGGTACGTTTCATTCCTGCCCAACTATATTCTGCAAAAGCGGCAATTCCCCGTTTATAGAGTTCAAAATGTGGAGAGTCATCATCCCAAAGGGTTAATAGTAATCCGTTGTAATTTCTATCAATAGATTGTCGCGCAAAGATTTTTATTTGATCTATGTTACTTTCTCTTTGTGGCATTAAGGTCCATCGGGTTTGTCCTGCAGTTGCCCCCATTACATTAAACCCATTGGAAGAGAACCAGTCCATGGCCTTGCCATTTCCATAAGATTCTGCCATATGATAATTCCAACGCATATACACACAGTTTTTGGGAAACTGTGTGATAAATTGATTGAGATTGAGTTCGTTTTTAGCCCAAATAGAATCAACAGTTTGCTCACTTATTTTACTGTCATAAATGGGAGACATTAGACCCGCTTCTTTTAGGGGCATATCATCCCAGAAAATAGGAATTCGATTGTGCTCTGCTGCAAAAGCACTTACTTTATTGAGCCAAATTAAATTTAATTCTAAGGATGACATCCCACTATTTCGTCCTGTGGTTTTTACTTCATCACCTCCTACATGAAGGTATTTTCCGTAAGGAAAAGCCTCCATTGCATCCAGATAGAGGTCAAATTGCAATTCATAGGTTTTTGGATNTAATGGATTAAAAGCCCAGTCACTTCGTGGATCGTCACGAAGCGGAAAATTTATTTCGTGTTTTAAGACAAAAGAAGCATGTCCTAAACCTTGTACTAATGGGCTGATATTGATATTTCTCTCATGTGCATATTTACTTATGGCTTTCCATTGTTCAATAGTCATAGCATCCTCACTACCTACTTCTGGACGACGTTTATATTGTAATTTATCTTCAATTTCCAGGATCACCCCATTGATTTTTAATTGTGCCAAATGATCCATTAATTCATAATAATATGTTTTTTTCTCTCGGTGATGTTTGATGTCTATTTGAATTGGGCGAAAGGCAATTTTTGGTGCATCATTGATTTCTAATATAGGCAATGCTTGTCCTTGAGCATCATCTATAATTTGAGAAAGAGTTACAAAGGCATAAAATAAACCAGCTTCATCTTGCGCCTCAATACGGATCTTTTCTTCTTCAATTTTAAGCGAATAACTTTCTGCTTGTTGCCCCGCTTTATGATTAATACTAAAATGAATTTGAGCTATTTCCGCAGTTTCTATTTCAGCTAAATTTTTTAAAACACCATATCTGATAGGGAGAGTATTCTCTTGAGCACTGAATGTCCATTGCAAAGCACTTGCATCGAGAGTTGACTCTCCTGAGTTAATGGAAAACTGTTGAGTAGAGGGAAGTAATTCAAAAGTATTAGCTCTAATTTTTGCTCAGAACAAGAAACGAGCAAAAGAATAATGAATAGCGAAAGTATATTTTTCATAATTAATAAATTTTAGTAAGTATGAAAAGAACAATTATTCTCATTTTATATTTTTATAAAAATTTGCTTTTGATACAACCAATAACAAACGTACCAAAGACAAAACAAGACGATCAGGCCTAAAATAAAACTTGCTAGCCAAGGAGAAAAAACTCCAATAAAGGTATTAGTAAATGGTTTAGCGATTTTCTGGAATAAATCTCCACCGCCAACAGAAGCAAAAAGATAAATAAATAAAGGATTCACACCCACAACTGTAAACACCAAAGTTTTCTTTATGTAGGATTTAATATCAATCACCCAATAACAAACTGCTAAAGCCAAAATAGTCCATCCCCCCGAAAGGAATATAAAAGAAGTTGTCGTTATCCTTTTAATGACTGGAGTAAAGATACTTACAGTATAACCAAAAGCTAAGCAGACAAGAGCTGCAATAATAAGGCGTTTCAGTTTTTCTGTATTGGTAGAAGTGCTCATCAACAATTGTCCCGCCATTAATCCCCATATCGTATGAGCAGCCGTTGGAACTGTATTAAAGGCCGCCCAATGTCCTCCATATTCATAACCTGAAATAAAAATATTGAACCATGCTCCAAAATTTTGTCCCGCAACAAAAGCTTGATCAAAACCGACAACTGGAAAAAAACGATAGAGTAAGTCGGAAACAACAATACATACCAATGCAACAACAGCCTGTAACATCGGTGTTTTTTTAACTACTATAAAAGCAACCAAATAGGTAAAAGAAAGTTGTGCTAAAACATTATCAAACTGAAAAATAATCTTTTCAGGATCTATACAGTATAATGCCCATCCAAAAAATAATAACAGAAAAGCGCGACGAAAAGCGTGATTTCTAATCTGTTTTTCTGAATCTCCTTTTTTCAATCTGTTGGCATAAGAATAGGGAATAGATACCCCAACAATAAACATGAAAAAAGGCTGAATTAAATCCCAAAAATGCAAGCCTTCCCATTTTACGTGATGGAAGAAAAAATCTGCTACAGCTGTAATTGATTCGTTACCTGTATTCATTAATACCTCAAAAAGATGGGAAAACTCGGCTACCAATAAGAACATAACGACTCCTCTAAAAAAATCTAAGGATCGTAATCTTTGACTCAATGGTTCTGTTCTGCTCATCTTAATTTGGATTACATTTTCAACAGCGTGCTCTTCAAAATATTTACAGAAGCACATATCTAAAGGTAAAAAAAANATAATCTTATTCCAAAAGGTACAAACCTTTATTAAAGCATAATTAAAAACCAATAAAGGGGTTTCTAGTTATGGGTTACTCCGCTTTGATTTTTAATCTTAATCTTAATCTATCTGGAGGGTACCTAGTTAATTTTAAGGAAGTTTTTTCTATATTTAGGTACTATTAAAGAATTAAAATTTAAGGTTAAATGACAATTAAAACTAAACTAAACACACTCTTTTTATGCTTTGGAATATTATTCCTAGTTAGTTCATGTGAGACAAAAATGGCAACGCTTCAATCAGTAGGCTTATCTGAAGACTCTTTAAAAATTGCCACACAAAGATTGCATAATTATGTAGATGACGGTAAGCTTCCAGGAACGTTTGTACGGATAATTAAAGAAGGGAAAGTTGTTTACAACGATCGATACGGCCTTATTGATATTGCTAAAAATAAGCCTGTAGAAGATGAATCTTTATACCGAATTTTTTCAATGACCAAGCCTGTCACTGCGGTAGCTATAATGACACTTCACGATCAAGGAAAGTTGAATTTGGACGACAAAGTCTCCAAATATATTCCTGAATTTTCTAATACTCAGGTTTATGAAAATATTGATGGTAAACACACCACAATCCCACAAAAAAAACAGCTAACGATAAGGCATTTGTTGACTCACACTTCAGGCATTCCTTATGGATGGGAATGGAGTTATGTAGATTCTATTTATAACGCGAAACAACATATGAGAAAGGATTGGACTATTGAAGAAATGACAAAAGATATAGCTACTATCCCATTAAAATTTCAGCCTGGAACCCAATACAATTATGGTCTTGGGATTGATGTCGCAGGCTACATCGTGGAGGTTGTGTCTGGAATGAAATTAGACATATATTTTAAAGCTGCTATTTTTGATCCCTTAAGAATGGATGACACACGATTCTATGTACCAAAAGAAAAACAAGACAGAATGACTGAGTTGTATACTAGAGATGAAAATGATAAACTCACAATTGTTGAAGATAAGGATATTAAGGAAAGAATTGGGGCAGGTGTTCCACCCAAACTTTTATTAGGTGGCGCTGGATTGATTTCATCAATGGGTGATTATGAGAAATTCTGTCGCATGCTTCTAAATAAGGGAAAATTAAATGGGAAAAGAGTCTTGTCAGAAAGAGCTTCTGAAATTGTAATGACTAATCAAAATCCAGAGGGGTTTGAGGGAGCCCCTGGAATGGGCCACGGTCTTTCAGGAACAGTAAATCTAGAAAGTGGAGAATATAGTTGGGGAGGTGCTGCAAAAACATCATTTTGGATAAATCCAACCCATAATCTGATAGTCATATGCTATACGCAGTTATTCTCTCAACCAAGTGAATATGCCCAAGAATTTAAAGCTGCTGTTGATGGAGCAATAATTGATTCAGATAGTAATTAGTGAGACTATAGATTAAACCTTAATTATTGTTAGAATTATGGGATTTAAGGTTCTAATAAATTACATAATCCCATTCTTTAAAGTAAAAAAATATATTGTGTTTTATTTAAATTAAAATACATTCAAGTTTAAAGTAAATATTTTGGGGTTCGACTTTGGGTTTCTCCTGAACTTTTTTTAAGATTTTTTCTTTTAGACCCCAGGCATATCATATTCAGTAAGTTTTATAACTTTGAGATAGAATTAGTAAATTTTTAATAAATGAAAAGACTTCTCCTAATATTATCTATTATGGTTGTAAATTCTTGTTCAAACAAAATACCTGATGGAACTTATCGGGCAATCAATTATAATAATAATTCTTTAGCACATGTTAAACAATACTTCACTTTTGAAGGTGATGAATTTGGTAAATATATTATTCGGTATGGGGAAAAGTTTGTATACGATTCAATAAATATTATTAAATATAATAGGGGTAATAATTTTTTACTTACAAGAAATGATACAATTTATAAGTGTAAATATTTCATAAAACAAGATACTCTGAAACTTGAAATAAATGAAAATATTATAACTTTGCTAAAAGTTGACTTAAAACGCTAAATCTCTTTTATTGATTTTTGTAATATTCTCGTTTAAACCACCTGTATATAATATTCAGTAAGTTTTGGAATTTTCACTCCCCTTAAATAGGTTAAATTAATATTTATAGAAGAGTGTCTATTAGTTTTTTTAACTTGTTTATATTATCCACACTTTTAAAAATTTTTATAACACTAGAATGACAAAAGCTATAAATTTTAGGTCTTGCTCATATAGCTTTGTGAGCCATATTTTCATTAAAAATTCAAAACATGTCGCTTTTTTATTTATAATTTATAGCGAAGTCCAAGAGTCCAAATAAATTGATTAGAGGATAGAGTCTGATTCATAAATCCCCTCAGGTCAAAGCTTGAGCTCAATCGGTAATTTATGGTTTCAGCTATTCCATATGTGTTATCTAGGTCTAGATAATAAAGTTGAGTAGTAAAGGAAAACTTATTTTGCTGTAAAATTCCAGACAAGCTGAATAAATTGAGCTCAAGATTATTATTTATTCCCTTGCCGTGGATGTAAGTTGTATTAAGCATTATTTTTTTTGAGACTGGATAATTTGCCGCAATTCTCTGTGAAAAATATGTGTTTACTGTATCATCGTCATCAATTTGAATTAATGGAAAAACAACGCCTCCAGATAACTTTAATTTTTTTAGTTTTTTGTCAAGTATTTTGATTTGAGTTACAAAAAAAAGGCTTCTCAGATTTAATGTATTCATCCGAATACTACCTATCATGTAGGCAGAAATAAGTTTCTTATTTCCAGTACCAGCATTGAAATTAATATTTGGGTTTGGATCTGTAAATGCGGGTATGAACGAAAAACCTCCTGTACTAAGCTCTACACTTCCGTATTGGGAAAATCCAAAAATAGGTATTGATATAAATAAAATTAAATATTTACGCATTGTAATAATAGTTTAGTTTTTCAGCAATTTCTGTTGAAATATTTCATTAATTTGGTTAGAAAGTAAGACTTAACTAATAGTTAAAGGGAATAATTAATTTTCAAGAATAACACCCCTAAAATTAGTTAAAGGCCCATTCATAAAAACAACAGAAGATAAGTGTTTGTAATTTTATCTTAATTTCTTAATATCATTGAAAGGAATTATTGCGNTGGTGAATCCATTCTAAATTCTAAACCNACCGATGTTCTTGGTAGAAATCCTTCCCAAGGATCTTGCTCATCAAATCCTTTAGCATCTAGATATGGTAAGTAATCGGTATTATTTTTCAGTTTAATCCCCATAAAGGCGGTAATAAAATGCTGATTGATATTGTTGATTCTACGTTGGTCCCATACAGAGTCCGCATAGCGTAAATATTCATCTATATGTAATCCTGGAGTCATAACTTCTGCAGTAGGAGGATTGGGAGCTATGTTGTGACGTGCATTTAAGTAAGTTAGCATGTAACGTTCACTGTTTACGGCTCCATCATAAATTGCTTTAACTCCTTTTTCATAGCCCGAGATATCATCTTTACCCCCAGCAACAAATAAAGTTGGAATCTTGATTCCTTTAAGTCCTTCTGCATTCCAAAAACCATTTTCCATTCCCCAAGGCGCCATGGCTACTATCGCCTTAAATCGGTTGTCAAAAGAATTGATATAATCAGGGTTTCCCATTTTTCTTTTTTTCAGGGCATTATTCCCTTTGGAGGAAGCTGCAAAAAATTTGACTGCTTGCTCACTATATCCTCCACCGGCAACATTTACTGCCCCGTAGCCACCCATTGAGTAACCTATAAGACCTGCTTTATCGGTATTGACGAGTCCTTTTAGAAAAGACGAAGAATCGCTGCTGAGTCTTGCCATTTCATTTAATACAAAAAGATCATCTAAACTTCGGTTTAAAAGAGTACTGTTAAAATTATTTGCATCTTTAAATGTTGAATCTGTATGGTCAATTGAAACTACTACATATCCTTTCGAAGCAAGATTTTCCGTTAGATAGGTAAACAATAATCTAGATCCTGTATAGCCGTGAGATACAATGATTAAGGGATAAGGACCTTCAGATGAATTTGAAACAGCATCTCGACGGGCTCTCCCTTTAAATTTAAATGGAATTAAGGGTCTGTTGGGATCAGAAAAGTTTCCCATAACTTGATCGTAAATGACTTCCTCTTTTTCTTCAATTCCTAAACTAGCAGGGTACCATATTTCAAGTGTTAATGGGCGGTCGTATAAAACTGTTTTCTCTTCATCGCTACTTAAAATATCTATTTGATTAGGGTTAACAACCTGAATAGTTTTAACACCGACTTTAAGCTTTCCTCTGGCTGCTAGTATTGGAGCATCAGGAAGGGGATCACCTATATAAAAAGAATTAAATTCAGATTGTCCAAAAGAAAAGAAAGGAATAATAATTGAAAGTAATAGTTTGTTCATTTAATGTGTTTTTAGCAATTTCCGAATTGAAATATGCCGTTAATTTAGTTAGACAGCAAGACTTAGCATTAGTTAAAATGAATTGATAATAATTTTTTGTTTTTAATGTTTATGTGACTGATACTTCATTTTTTTTCCTCTTCGGTGACTCAAAATCGGTCACTTACATATATGGCTTTTACAAAGCGTGTCGCCAGTAACGAAGTTTTAGTGCAGAAGAAAATAGACTAATAAATAAAATTAATTATTAAAAAAGTTAAACGTATTACTAATAAATACATTTCATACTATTATTTTTAATAAAATAGGATTTATAGTTTTTTGCCTTTTTATCCATACAGCCACAAAGGTCTAGCAATTCAATGTTTTTGAAATCAATTGGATGGCTTTCTGCTTGTAAAGCAATATATCCCTCTCCAATTGGTTTGCCTGCTTTGTCAAGCCAGATTTTTTTATTGGTCACCCCAAAGTTATCCCAATCTATTCCTTTATAGTCTTTAGATAAAAAACTTGAATCTATTTCTGGTCTAGTATATTTTAAAACAGTATCGTTTTCAACAATATGTAAAATCGATTCGTTACCTAATATTATGGCTTCAATATGAACCCATTGATCTCCATTGTAGGTTTTAGATTCGGAAGTAATACAATGTGTGTAATCCAATTTACCGTTAAAATATACTGCTGTTCCTGGGGTGCACAAATTTGCTGTAGTTCGCACGCCCTTGTTAAGACCTCCTAGGAGCTGAATCTCTAACGATACAGGAAAATGCTGCTCTAATGCATTGCTTTTAGCAGATTGTGAATGAATCATAACACCACTATTTCGAACATTCCAATTTTCACCTCCAGATGTTTGTTCCTCTAAAAAACGATAATCAAATCTAAGCTTGTAATAAGAATAAGGTGTTTTATAATACATATGCCCATATTTGTCATCAAAATCTTCATATTCATCATAAACAACGCGAATCATACTATCTTGAACTTGAAAAGTATTATTAAAATTATCATTTAAACTATGGTTAGCAATTTTAATATTCCATCCGTTCAAGTCTTTGCCATTGAACAACGAAACCCACTCTTC
>JGI20160J14292_10004291_pt1 | contig 10621 bp, 15 predicted proteins | sample COG_10_FD_14292 | JGI IMG/M metagenome (IMG submission 14292) | reverse complement strand
CTTTAGAACTTGACGAAATGGCAAATAATTCTATAAAAGCTGATAATTTAAGAAATAAATTAGTTAAGATTTCTAAAATTGTTAAAAATTTAAAAAATTTAAAATAATATGGCTAAAAAAACGCACGTAAAAGTTAGACTAGTTCCTGAAGCTAAACCAGATAGTCCTTTTTTTTATTACGTAAAGAAACCTGCTGGTGGTGAAAAAGCTAAAGTTAAATTAACTGCAAAAAAATACAATCCTGCCACAAGAAAACACGAAACTTTTGTGGAAAAAAAGCTTCCACCTCATAGTAAGTAATTACTTCTTTTTAAAATTTCGTTTTTCGTAATCTATATATGACCAAATCATATTTTTCCAAATACGGTTAGTAATCATAGGATCAATATTAAGTTTTTTAGATTTTTTTTTAATTTTATTTAAGATAAAATTTATTCTTTTTTGATCAACTATCTCTTTTTTGAACTCTTTTAACTTAAGAACTTCTTTTACCAGACTTGTTCTGTACTTAATTAAAGAAAGAAGCTTATTATCAAGCTTATCTAGCTTTATTCTTATTAAGTTTAATTTTTTTTTATTATCTGGCGACATTTAATATATTGGATTAATTAATAATTATTATATTTATCTATACATGTACAGTCTGAATAGTAATCTAAATAACCATNTAAAAATTTGGTTACTCGCATTATTGTCATTGATAATTCTAGTTATTCTGGTCGGTGGTCTAACAAGATTAACAGATTCTGGTCTATCTATAACCACATGGGAATTATTTATAGGTTTTGTCCCCCCATTAACAAATGAAAAATGGATTGATTATTTCGATCTCTATAAAACTATACCAGAATACAATCTACAAAACTTTAATATGAGTCTTGGTGAATTTAAAGTAATTTTTTGGTGGGAGTGGGTTCATCGTCAGTTAGGAAGGTTGATTGGCTTAACTGTCTTATTACCGTTAATTTATTTCACAATTAAACATGGGTTATGGGTTTTAAAAAAATATGGAATAATTTTTTTATTAATTTGCCTGCAAGGTTTTTTTGGATGGTATATGGTTTCAAGTGGATTGGTTAATAGGGTAGATGTTAGTCATTATAGATTATCTATTCATTTGGTCACAGCTTTTATTATTTTATCAATAGTTTTTTGGGAATTTCTAAAATTAACTAAGTTACAAGCTCACTACACATCACTAAGATTGCATTCTGTTAAATTTTTTCTTCTTTTATTATTTGTACAGTTAATCATAGGAGCTTTTGTTTCAGGTATGGATGCAGGTACTGTTTATAATACATGGCCTTTAATGGGCTCATCATATTTTCCTGATGACAGTGAATTTATTGAATTTTTAGATATTACTTTTTTTGATAATCCGTCTTTAGTTCAATTTATGCATAGAAATTTAGCTTATTTAATTGTTATTGTTTATATTTATTTATCTTTTTTTGTTTTTAAGGGTAAGAACATAAAGTTTAAAAAACCAATTATAATTATTGGAATAAGTTTGTTCTTACAAGTTGCGCTGGGTGTGTTAACAATTTTATCTGGAGTAAAGATTGTTTATGCATCATTACACCAGATAAATTCTATTTTGATTATACTTTCAACTTTATATTTTATCTATATTTCTAAATATTCAGAGAATAATAATTAGTTTCTATTTGTTGACATATAAATTCTATATTAACTGACTGCTTTTAATTTGTCTTTTGATGAGTTTTCTAAAGCTTGATCTAAGTCATCAATAATGTCATCGATATGTTCTAAACCAATACACAATCTGACGTATCCAGGTGTAACACCAGCAGATGCTAATTCATCCTCAGTTAATTGACTATGTGTCGTTGTTGCAGGATGTATAGCTAAACTTCTTGCATCACCAATATTAGCTACATGATAAAACATTTTTAAAGACTCGATAAATCTTTTTCCTGCTTCAATACCGCCAGCTAACTCAATACCAACTAAAGCACCATTGCCTCCATTTAGATATTTTTTAGCTCGACTTGTAATCTCTTCATTATGTTCAGTTGAATAAATTACTTTCTCTACTGCTTTATGTTTCTTTAAATAATCAACAACTTTCGATGCATTTTCACAATGTTGTTTCATTCTTAAAGCTACAGTTTCTAATCCTTGAATTATACCAAAAGCATTATCGGGTGAAAGAGCAGATCCAAGATCTCTCAACAGAGTAACTCTAGCTCTTACAGCAAAAGCCACATTGGCTCCTGTTAATTCTGGTACAGCTTTACCCCAAACTACACCACCGTAACTAGCATCTGGTTCATTAAAATGAGGTTGTCTTTTTGGATTTACTGTCCAGTCAAAATTACCACCATCAACCAAAGCACCACCAACAACAGTACCATGACCAGCTATATATTTTGTAAGTGAATAAACTACAACAGCAGCACCATGTTCTAATGGTTTGCATATCACTGGAGCAGCTGTGTTATCTACTATTAATGGTATGTTGTATTTTTTTCCTATATCTGAAACTTCTTTAATAGGAAAAACTCTTAAATATGGATTTGGTAAAGTTTCTCCATAAAAAGCTCTTGTTTTATCATCAATAGATTTTTCAAAGTTTTTTGGATCAGATGGATCAGCATATCTAACTTCAATACCAAGTTTACTTAAAGTGTGAGTAAACAACGATACTGTACCACCATAAAGATCAGTCGAACTAATAATATTATCACCAGCCTGTGCCACATTTAAAATAGCAAATGTTGAAGCTGTTTGCCCAGAGGAAACAGTTAAACTAGCTAAACCACCTTCCAGTGCCGCAAGTCTTTTCTCTAAGACATCATTGGTTGGGTTCATTATTCTAGTGTAAATATTACCAAACTCTTTTAATGCAAATAAATTTGCAGCATGCTCAGTATTATCAAATTGATAGGATGTAGTTCTATAAATTGGAACTGCAACAGCGTTTGTTGCTGGGTCGCTTCTATAGTCACCACCATGTAGTGCAATAGTTTCTGGATTATTTCTTTTTGTACTCATTATTTCTCCTTTTTTAGTGCTTTAACTTATTGTAAGGCGCACAATACAGTTCAAATGCCTACCGATTATGTAATATAAAATTCCTGTTTAGCAGTTATATGCCCGCAATAGGATCAAATCGGCATATTATTTTTAGCATATAACTCTTATATTACAAGCCAAATATCAAATTGACTTTGTAATTAATAATAGTATTAATCCTGGCACAATGACAAAATTTGTAAAAAAAGACCAAGTTAATTCCTCATGGTTTGAAATTGATGCTACTAACGCTGTAGTTGGAAGACTTGCCACTGTAATTTCTAAAATCATAAGAGGTAAAAACAAATCAACTTATACACCTCACATGGACCATGGTGATTTTGTTGTGGTTAAAAATATTGAACAAGCAAAGTTTACTGGTAAAAAATTTCAAGATAAAATTTATTACAGACACACTGGTCACCCAGGAGGAATAAAAGAAACCACTCCTGAAAAACTACATGAAAAAAAACCAGGTGAAACTTTAAAACTTGCTGTAAAAAGAATGCTTCCTGGAGGAGTGCTAGGTAGAAAACAATTAACAAAGTTAAAAATTTATTCTGGAAGTGATCATCCTCATTCAGCACAAAATCCTCAAGTTATTGAACTAGGAAAATTAAATAGTAAAAACCTTGTAAGAAATTAATATGGAAAATACACAAACTGTTACAAAAACACCAAAACTTAAATTAGATTTTAAAGATAGTAAATATGCTACAGGTAGAAGAAAAACATCAATAGCCAAAGTATGGTTAAAAAAAGGTACTGGTAAAATTTACGTTAACGGCAAGTTATTTAATGAATATTTTTCAAGTGAGTTTCATCATCTTCAAATTACAAGACCTTTTGATATTATAAATCAATCTACAGATTATGATGTTAGATGTAGTGTAAGTGGTGGTGGACCAACAGGTCAAGCAGGTGCTATGGTTCATGGTATTTCAAAAGCTCTAGTAATGTTTGATGAAAATTTAAAAGCCACTCTAAAAACTGAAAAACTTACTACCAGAGACTCTAGGGCGGTCGAGAGAAAAAAACCAGGTAGAAGAAAAGCTAGAAGAAGCTTCCAATTCTCCAAAAGATAATTTTTTTTTAATTTTAAACTGTTATAATAAAACATGCCTAAGCTTAACGCATTAGTTGCTGGATCAACTGGTTATATTGGAGTTCAATTAATCAAATTATTGATTAAACACAAATATATAAATATTAAATATTTATGTGGAAATAGTTCTGTTGGAAAGAATATTTCTAGTTATGATAAATCTCTATTTAATAAGAAATTACCAAAAATTATTAAGTTTAATAAAAATCTTTTAAAAGATGTTGATGTTGTCTTTACAGCTTTACCAAATGGTGAAGCTCAAGATATATCAAAACATTTAACAAAAAATATTACATTAATAGACTTNGCTGCAGATTTTAGATTAGAAAAGGGATCCGATTATCTTAAATGGTATAATCAAAAACACAGAGCAACAAATTTAATTAAAAAAAGTCTTTATTCACTTCCAGAAATTAATGGAAAAAATTTAAGTAAATATCAAATAATTTCATGCCCAGGATGTTATCCAACATCCATACTATTACCTCTAGTACCATTATTTAAAGATAAATTAGTTAAGGTAAAAAATATTATTATGGATTCTAAATCTGGTTATTCAGGAGCTGGTAGAGGTGTTCATAAAAAATATAAAGATAACAATCTTTATGAGTCTTTAAGCGCTTATGGTGTTGGCTTTCACCGTCATAATTCTGAAATAGATCAAATGTTAAATAAATTTACCACTAAAGAAATTAACTTTACTTTTACACCACACTTAACTCCAATGTTTAAGGGAATTTTAAGTACAATTTATATAGATTTAGAAAACGATGTTACACAAACAAAAATATTAAAGAAACTCAATAATTTTTATAAAAAAGATCATTTTGTTAAAATTTTAAAAGCAGACTCTTTGATTAGTACAAATGATGTAATTAATTCTAATAATTGCTTCATATCGGTATGTAAATCAAAATATAAAAATAAGATTATTATTCTTTCAGCTATAGACAATTTAATTAAGGGTGGGGCAGGACAAGCTATACAAAATTTAAATATTAAATTTAATTTTCCGATAAAAACTGCTTTATCATGAAATATTTTTTAATCTTATTTTTATTACTTAACAATTGTTCATTAAACAAAGATTCTCAATATTGGACTGAAGATGTTATTAAAAAAAATAATAATCAAAAAAAAATATCGACTATATTAAAAAAGTCTGAAGACATAACAACAATGACCCTTGAAGAATATGAGATTTATATAGATGACTACACAAAAAAAAGTAAATATCCAGATATAAGTAAATGAAAAATATAATAAATATTGCTGTAGTAGGGCTTGGTCAAGTTGGTATCTATTTGCTAAATGAACTTAATGTTAAAAAAAAAGAAATTGAACTTAAAACTGGAAAAAGAATAAATGTTGTAGCTATTTCAGCTAGAAATATAAACAAAAAAAGACAGTTTAAAGTTAATAAGAAAATATTTTTTAAGAACCCATTAGAAATATTTGATAAAAAAAAAATTGATATTTTGTTTGAGGCAATAGGCCAATCAGATGGAGTATCAAAAAAAGTTGTTGAGACTGCTTTAAAGAATAAAATTCATGTTGTTACCCCAAATAAAGCTTTAATCTCAAAACATGGAAATAATTTAGCTAAAATTGCAGAATTAAATAATGTAAATTTAGAATTTGAAGCCTCTGTTGCAGGTGGAATACCGATATTACGAGCCATTAAAGATGGTCTTTCTACAAATAAAATTTCAAAAGTTTATGGAATTTTAAATGGTACCTCAAACTACATACTATCAGAAATGGAAAATACTAACCAAAGTTTTTCTAATGTTTTAAAAAATGCGCAAAGACTAGGTTACGCTGAACCAGGGAATCCTAAGTTAGATCTAAATGGTTTTGATGCTTTTGCCAAAGTAAGAATTTTATCTGCTCTTGCTTTTCACAACAAAATATCAAATCACAAATGCTTGATGGAGGGTATTGAAAAAATTGAATTAAAAGATATTAAAATTGCAAGTCAATTAGATTTAAGAATTAAACTTTTAGGAATATCTGAACTTAAAAATAATCAACTTTTTGAAACTGTTCATCCATGTCTTGTTAGTAAAAAATCTTATATTGGTAACGTTAGTGGTGTTATGAATGCTGTTATACTTGATGGNAAACCTGTGGGTGAAAGTATTTTACAAGGTGAAGGTGCTGGACCTGGACCCACTTCATCTGCTTTGCTTTCTGACTTATTGTCTATTTTAAGAGGTAATATAAATAATCCATTTGGTGTTTCAGTATCTAAATTAAAATCTTTAAAACATTACAATGTAAAAAAATACATAAACTCTTTATATTTAAGATTTGAAGTAAAAGACAAACCTGGTGTTTTATCTCAAATTACTAATCGATTAGCTAAATATAAGATTTCTGTAAAAAGACTTATTCAAACTCCTGATAAAAAGAATAATAAAGCAACAATTGTTATTATTACTCACAAAACATCAGAATTAAATTGCATTAATTGTTTATCTATATTCAAAAGCAATAAAAATATTCTCGCAAAACCCACTTTAATACGACTACTTAGTTAATGGAAATATATTCAAAACTCTTTGAAGTTTTATTTCCTGTATTTTGTATTGTGGGTATTGGAATTTTCTTAGGTAAAAAAAATCCAAATTTTGATACTTCATTTATTACCACTTATTCAGGTAATTTTGGAACTCCTGCACTAGTAATCTTTGCTCTAACAGCAGGCGGGGTAACTTTTGATGTTTTTAAAGAATTCTTTATTTATGCTATAATACTTTTGACGGCCTTTGGCATTGTTGGTTTAGTTTTTTTAGTTCTAATGAAGAAGGACTACATTAGAGAATTACCAACTTTTATTTTACCAAATACAGGCAATATGGGTATTCCAATATGTTTGTTTGCATATGGAGAATTAGGTATGGGTATAGCAGCTTCAATTTCTTCTCTTGTAGTGTTACTTCATTTTACATTAAATATTTTTTTAGCCAAAAAGAGCTTTTGANTTTCAAACAATTTTTAAAAGTCCTGCATTTTATGCAATTATAATAACTGTTTTATTATTATATTTTGAACAACCTGTGCCTCAGTTTGTAATGAATACTGTTATGTTGTTGGCTTATGGCATGATAGTTATGATACTAATGTCATTGGGAGTTGCTTTAACTCAAATGAAAGTCTTTTCTTTTAAAGATGCCTTAATTACCTCTACAGGAAGAGTAATTATAGGTCCTATTATTGGTTTTGTAGTTATAAAAATATTTAATTTATCTGGTGTTTCAGCTGGTGTTGTATTAATTCAATCTTCTATGCCCAGTGCTATATTGTGTTATCTGGTTGCTTCCATGTATTCACCTAAAGAAATTGTAGATAACATTTCTAGTACTATTGTGGTTTCCACAATTATGTCTTTAATAACTATTCCAATCACATTATTCTTTGCTTTAAAATACTTCTATTAAGCAGTATCCTTCTTATATGAAGGCTATAATATTAAATGCGACTGCATGGATGATTGTTCCTGTTATGGATGCTTTGGCAAAACACTTGAGTATTTCAATGGATGTTTTCCAGATAACTTGGGCTAGATATTTTTTTACCGTCGTTTTTACGTTTTCTTTGATGGTTTTGTTTTACCGAGAATCACTTGTTTGGAGCAAAAGACCTAAGCTTCAGCTTGTAAGAGGTATAATTCTAGCTTTTTCAACTTTATGCTTCTTCTATTCGATATCTATTATCTCACTACCTAAAGCTTTAACATTAGCTTTTGTAGCCCCAATAACATGTACTGCTTTATCTCCATTTTTCCTCGGTGAAAAAGTGGGTATCAGAAGGTGGTCCGCTGTGCTTGTAGGTTTTTTAGGAACCCTAATAGTTATTAGACCTGGCTTTATAGACGTTAATTTAGCTACTTTAGCAGCCCTAGCTTGTGGTATTTGCTATGGTTTCTATTTAGTGATTACTAGAAAGTTAAGTACCTCAGATAATTCACTATTAACCCTTTTATTTACTGGTGTAGTAGGGCTAGTAATAATTAGTGTATTTATGCCTTCAGTTTGGGTCAATCCAACCCTCAATGAGTGGATTATGATGGCCGTAATCGGTCTTATAGCCTCTGTAGCGCATCTTTTTATTATTTTATCACTCAAATATGCTGATGCTTCTAAATTAGCTCCCTTNGGCTATACAGAGATTATAACAAACATCATTATTAGCTATTATTTCTTNCATGAATTACCTGATAATTGGACTTATTTAGGTCTTTTCATAATAGTATTAAGTGGCCTTTATATCTCTCGAAGGGAATATTATCTCAGTAAGACTAATTAATAGTAATTATTTATTTACTATATACTAATCTATTACATTAAGTAATAATTATAAATTATTGTAATTATTGTATTTTATTTAAATCATAAATAATAAATTATATGAAATAAAGTAAAAATTATATTAACGTTTAAATAAATACCTTAATTTTATAAGAGCTAAAAGGTTTATGGTTTTCTTAAAAATTAAAAATATTGAGTTAATTATAACTTCTTTAAACTGATTTTTTAAAATAGGTTAAAATCGTTTAATTCCAATACTTTTTAACGATTAAAATATTTAATTATCATTTTTTATATTTTTAATCAAAGAAGGGGAGNCAAAATNACCCTAATTAACTCAATTTTTATGGCTTTCTAAAATGATTGGTATTATTGATAAGTAGAGCAATGCAGTATAAGAATATATCGTTTAAACGCCCATAGAGCACCTTATTTTAAGCAAGGATCGATATGTGGTACAACTAAAGGGTGAATAATACCATTTATAGGAAAATATATTAAAATAGTTTAAAAGTGTTTATTTTAAAGGGTTTTTGAGTGTTTAAAAGGTTTAAATCACTATTTAATAAAGACTTTCTCTGATCTTAATAAACGTCTTTTTTGTTCGATTCCACCTTTTCCTGAGTATCCGCCAAGACTTCCGTCGGATCTGATCACTCTATGACAGGGTATTTTAGGAGGATATGGGTTTTTACCAACTGCATTAGCAACTGCTCTGAAGGCTTTAGGTTTTCCAATAGCTTTAGCAACTTCTAAGTAGGTCTTAACTTTGCCTTTGGGTATTTTCTTTAGGTAATTCCACACTTTTAGTTGAAACTTAGTTCCTTTTAAGTTCATAGAGTTCAAATCCAGTGTTATTGGCTATTTTATTATATAATTTTTTAGCATTTTCATTGGAAGAGTGGGTGATCCAACGAATTCCATCCCAATTATTGGCTTTAGATAAGGATTTTAGATGATTAATAAGCTTTTGAGCTATTTTTTGACCTCTGAAATCAGGCTCTACAAATAAATCATCTAAAAAACCAATATATTGACCCTTAATTGGTCTTGGCATTGTTCTATAATGNGCAATTCCAACAATTTTACCCTCTAATTCANAGCAAATACCATTAACAATATGATTATCATCNTGAATCCAGCCCCATAAAGTGTTTAAAATACCCTGACTCATTGGTACTTTGTAAAATTTTGCATATCCACAATACAATTTTATCCAATTTTCCTTATCTTTTCTCTCTAATTTTCTAATCATATACTTTAAATAAATTAGTTAAAATACTGATAATATTCATTTATTTGATTTTAGTAATTTTGAATAAAATCTAAAAATCATTTCCATTTGTTCAAGTGTTGCATCAGATTTAACACGATTTACTATATCACAAACAATTACTAAATTGCCAGGTGTATAACCTTTTTTTGGAACTATTCTATCTAGAGAAGGGGCTAAACTTTTACTTTTACCGGATTTGATACTCATATCAAAAGGTATTTTAAGGACAGGACATAAATTATCTTTTGGCCAAATATTTTCCAGATCTTTAGATGTGATAGTGTGTAAAACACCTTTATTTTTGGCTCTTATTTTGCTATTTGAAAGCATTTGAGGGATTGGATTTTTTGTATACCTAGACTGAAATTCTTTTTTTTCACAATTAAGACATCTTGAAGCTCGATAATCATTATTTATTGTTCTCCATCCAACATATTTACCTTTTTTTGGACCTTTTTTAACAATCTTAACAATCCTGAAAAAGTTAAAATCGAGCGTATTATTACAAAAATTACATTTTTTTTCTTTTTTTGGAGGATATCTTTTTTTAAAATGTTCTAACTTGCAATTATGAGAGCAAAATTTAGATGAATTATCTATATCTATAATTTCTTTTTTACAAAAATTACATAAATTCATGATTTTTATAATAGCATCATTATAATTTTAATAATAATAGACTATTGACATAATTATAAAGATATTATATATTTCCGATAATTAATGGTTATCGGAAATATATGAATGATTTAATAACAGATATAAAAAGCCTTGAATTAGAAACGATTAACAATCTAAGAAATTCTAAGTCAGAAAATACACTTCGAGCTTATCAGTCAGATTATAATGATTTTTCATTATTTTGTTCAAAAAATGGATTTCAGGCAA
>JGI20160J14292_10004290_pt1 | contig 10625 bp, 11 predicted proteins | sample COG_10_FD_14292 | JGI IMG/M metagenome (IMG submission 14292) | reverse complement strand
CCTCCTGCAGCGCCGCCATGACCTCTGGCGGTAGGTTCTGATCGCGGAGTTCATCGGTTAAAAGGCGATGGATGGCGGTTGAATCCAGGACATTGGCCGATCCAGCCCGAATCACTTTGATTTTCCGCTCGGCTGGCGCTGGCAAATCCTCATCACGCAGGATCTGGATCAGAATCGTTTCTTCAGGGGCCGCGCTCGAATGAGTATTGTGGGCGTCATGGGTAATGACCGTGTGCTCGTTTAGTGTCTGCGCCTCTTGGGCGGCGCTCGTTGACGGCTGGATCAAAAGACCAGCAAAGACGATCAATAAACTGATGACGAAGCGTAAGGTTGTCGATGGCATTGGATTTCCCCCCAAAGCGTAAAATCATAAGGAAAGCGATGGAAACTGTCACGCGATAGTTGGGTCTGCCGGTGCTGCGCGCTTTCGGGCTTTTGACGCCTGATGGGATTGACGTGTTTTCACTGGCTGCAAAGGCTCAACCAGAGTGACATCCCCAGAACAAAGGGCTCAAAGCAGGGGTCTTAATGCAAGCGACGAAAACAAAATGACAATCCTGATAGTTGAATGGGTAAGGGTGTCTCGAACTTGGCGACGGGATCTCCTCCGCCAGGGCTGAACGCGATGGGCGACCTGGACCTCAAGGCGACGGTTAATCTGTCAGCGAGGTTGGCAGCCCTCTGGCTTTAACAGGCTTCAAGACGTCCTGAAGACGGCTCGGATCGAAAGTGGGGTTTTCCGTTAGGCGAACCAAGTCCGCAAGGTCCGCTTGTTGATTTTGCGAAGGTTCAAGGCAAGGATCCTGCCAATGAATCGAAAAAGTATTATCGAAGCAGCTTTTGATGACGCCTTGAAGCGCGTCGGAATGAGCACCCGGGCAAAGCAGCAGTAGGTGATGCCAAGCGCAGGGTAGCAGGAGCTGTTGCTGGGCGTAATGGATCCGGCCCAAGAGGTCGGCCGATCGTTCTTCGGTGAACAGATTACTGCTGGGCACGTCCCGTTCGATCAGGAGATCGCGCAAGCACTGGGCTTCGGTTCTGCCCGGGAATAAATCAAGGATATGGTGACAGCAGCCTGTGGTGATAAGACTGCTGGTTAAGCCTGCGTGAAATGTCTCGGCAGCTTGATCCGCGAGTTGGGTAAGGCTTGGCGCGGTTCGGTCAGCGTCCCCAGCAAGAATTAAGACCGCATCATAGGCGCCCATCATTGTGNGTTCATCCAAAAGNCGGCCGTCAGGTGNCTGGATCGAAGATCAAAGAATCTAGTTGGAAAAAACAAAGCCTTGATACCCCTCACGTTTAACTTGTTCGCAAATCTCGACATAACTCGGAAAGCCGCCAACATAGGGCATGAAGATTCTGGGTTTGCCCGGGACATTCGCGCCAAGATACCAAGAGTTGCAGGTCGGAAATAGGGTGCCAGCAGCGATGGCATTGCCGGTTTTGACCCAGTCTAATGTGGCCGTGTCGGTCGCTTCAATCGTTGTGGCTTGGCGCTGTTGCATCGCATCCAGACAATCCATGATCCAGTTGATGTGTTGCTCAATTGTGACGATCATGTTGGATAGCACCGAGGGGCTTCCTGGTCCTGAAACGGTAAAAAAGTTCGGGAACCCATCAATCGCGAGGCCTAAATAGGTCACGGGTCCTGCAGACCATTTCTCAGCCAGCGTGATCCCGGCTCGACCTTGAATATCAATTTTGAGCAGCGTACCCGTCATTGCGTCAAATCCGGTGGCGAAAATCAACATGTCAAAGTCATACTGCGTGCCGTTGGTGATCAAGCCTGTTGGCGTAATGCGCTCGATTGGGTGATCTTTGACGCTCACGAGGTCAACATTTGCGCGGTTGAAAGTTTCATAATAATGGGTGTCAACGCAAACGCGTTTGCACCCAAGCACTTGGTCCGGACACAGCAGCTCGGCAGTCTCAGGGTCGGTCACGGTGCCTCGAATCTTGTTACGGACAAACTCTGCGGCGATTTGGTTGGCGTCGAGATTGCTTCCAGTATCACTAAAGCTGCTGCTGAAACCGAGTCCACCCTCTTGCCAGCGTGCTTCAAACCGCTGCGTTTGACCCGCCTCATCAAGGTCGAAAACAGATGCCTCCCAGCGGGTTTGATGGGCGCCGAACCCAGCAAACATTTGTTTATTCAGCACTCTGAAGTCGTCGTAATGCTGTTTGATTTCTTGGACATAGCCTTCGTCTATCGGGCCATTGTGGGCAGGAATGGCGTAATTAGGCGTTCTTTGGAAGACCGTTAAATGCGCGCAGGACGCGGCAATGATCGGAATGGATTGAATTGACGAGGAGCCGGTGCCAATAATGCCGACGCGTTTACCGGTAAAATCAACGCGGTCATGAGGCCAGGTGCCGGTATGGTACGCCTCGCCCTGAAAGTCATCGCGGCCTTCAAAATCTGGCAGGTTGGTTGAAGAGAGGCATCCAGTTGCCATGATACAAAAGCGGCTAAAGAAAACGTCGCCTGCCGCTGTTTCGGTACGCCAGAGGTTATTCGCTTCTAAAAAGGTCATGGTCACGACTAAGGTACTGAACCGAATATGGGGTCGTAACCCGAATCGATCTGCAACATGGTTGGCATAATTCAATATTTCTGGCTGGGCGGCGTAACGCTCTGTCCAAGACCAGTCTTGTTGTAGCGCATCATCAAAGGAGTAGGAGTACTCCATGCTTTGGACATCACATCGCGCGCCCGGGTATCGGTTCCAGTACCAGGTGCCGCCAACATCACCGCCCCGTTCTAGGACCACGGCGGACCGATTGCTGTTCAGAGCACGCTGCAGGGCGTAGAGCCCGGCAAAACCAGCACCGACAATGATCAGGTCGAGGGGGTTGGCCTCTGATGAGGCGGGGTCGTCCAAACGTGGCATATCGATCTCCGGTTGCGCCTGAAATTGAACCACGTCGGACACATTTACTCAAACCAGCAATCCGGACATACTCGGGAAACCGCAAGGCTGCTGTGGTCTGTGCGCAAAGTCTTGCTCAAGTTGAGTCCTACTTAAGGAAACCGAATGAACCGGACTTTGGTGGTGTTAACCCTGGCAGCCTGTATGGCGCAGACGGGCGCGCCAATCGTTGTGTTGCTTGGCGGCATTATTGGCGCCGAGCTTGCGCCATCGCCGGGTCTGGCCACCCTGCCGGTTGCATTGATGATACTTGGAACGGCAGCCTCAACGATTCCTGCCTCGTTCATCATGCGCCGCTTTGGTCGGCGTAAAGGATTCTTATTTGCGGCCAGCTACGCGGTGGTTGCGGGGTTGCTCGCGGCCTTTGCGGTCCAGACGGCGGCATTTTGGCTGCTCTGCNCCGCGACCTTTCTGATTGGAAGNCACAATGCCTTTGTTCAGCAGTATCGGTTTGCCGTTGCCGAATCTGTTCCGGCGGCGCGCCTCGGTCGATCGTTATCCGTCTTGATGTTAGCCGGCGTTGTGGCTGCCTACCTGGGACCTAAAACCGCAACGTTGCTACAAGATCTTGTGCCGAGTGCTGTCTATGCAGGGTCTTTTTTAGGCTTATCAGTTCTAATGGCGGGCGCTGGAATGGTTTTGTCCTTTTATGTGCCGGATTCCTGTGANNCAGAAGTCGATGATCGGGGCGGTCGGTCTTTGTGGCAAATTGCACAACAACTTGATTTCAAGATCGCGATTGTGNCGTCAGTGGCCGCCTGGAGCATCATGAGCCTTTTAATGACCGCGACGCCGGTCGCAATGCATCATCTNGATCANTTCAGCATGATCGATACGGCTTGGGTCATTCAAAGCCATATTATGGCGATGTTTTTACCCTCCTTAGTGAGCGGCCTATTATTGGACCGCGTCGGGCCGCTTCGCATGATTACAGCAGGTGCGGGGATCTTGATCGTGTGTTTGGGGGTTGCGTTTGCGGGGCGGCACCTGATGCATTATTGGTGGGCGCTGGTGCTGCTGGGGATTGGCTGGAACTTTATGTATTTAGGCGGAACGGCCTTACTGACTCGAACCTATGAAGCCAATGAACGGTTCAAGGTTCAGGCCTGCAATGATTTTATCGTCTTTGCAATGCAGGCGGTTGCGGCCTTGTCCTCCGGGTTTTTCTTGTTCAGTTTCGGCTGGTCCTGGCTGGTTTATCTCAGCGCCGGTGTGCTCATTGTGCCCCTGGCGCTAGTGGGCTACAAACAATTGGCGCTGAAAGGCCTCAAAGCGTGAGGTAGACGCATCACTTTGCGCGCCTACTTAAAAACGGAAATTAACTTTGGATAAAGTTGGGCGAGTTCCTGGCTGAGCAGTGCAAATTGCGCATCAAGTTCCGCAAGCGCTGCTATTTCTGGCTCAAGCCCATCTAAGTCATCAGCTTGCTCGGTGAGCGCCTCGTATTTGATCTGACTCAGAACCAAGTCTTTGTCCAGGGTAAACGATAGACTCTGATCCCAGGTTAGCCTGAGTTTGCTACAGAGTTTACCGGTATCAATGTGCGCTAAAATCTCTTTGCTCTGCAGCGCGACCTTTCGACAGGTAATGCTCGATCCGTCCTCTGGGTCAAAGAGATCGCACGCATTGCCAAGCTCGAATCCGGGTGGTGGCTGATTTCTTTTTAGCCATTGAGTGAACAATTGACCTGCTGACTGCTTGGATTCGATGCGGGTGACCGCAAGCGTGCCCAGGGTCATCCGAAGATAATTTAAAAAGGTGTCGACGTCTGTGGCGGACGCGCTATTGATCACCAGCAGCCCGGCCGCTGGATCAATGTAACCGAGTATCCGTCGATGTTTGCTCAGGGCCCTGGGTAGCAGCTCACTGAGGGCGGCTTCTTTAAACTGGAGCCGTTGTTTTGAGGAGGGTTTTTGACCCTCAAGGTTGGTCCAGTGATGCGATTTTTCAGAGATGAGTTCTTGTAGGGCACTGGTTGGAATCACCTTTTCTTCGCGTTTTCCGCAAAATAAAACACGATTGCCAAATTGACGGGTCAGATCCGTAAAGCCGTCGGGCATGGGTGAAACCCAGCCGAAAGTACTTTGACTGAAGGAGCTGCAGGGCTCGAAGGCTTCATTGGCCAGCAAGTCGTCAAAGTGTTCCGGTAAGGTGTCTGAGAAACTTAAAATGGTCGCGCTGGAAAACAACATGGGGATTACTCATAAAGTGACAAGCCAGTATACGCGAAACTTCCATCGGATCATGGATCACATTCACGGCGTCGCGTCGTATACTGCACCGATGAGCCAAGAGAAAGCCAAATGCTGCAGATCGAATCCTTAAGCTGCTTTCGGCAAGATCGTTATCTTTTCAAGGACTTAAATGCCAAGGTCCTGCCTGGTCAGGCTTTGCAAATCGTGGGCGAAAACGGCGCTGGCAAGACGACTTTGTTTAAAATTTTGGCTGGATTATTTGAAGAGTATGACGGTCGGGTCATCATCGCCGACGCTGTCGGCAGTCTGTATCTGGGTCACCGGTATGGCGTGAATGATCAGTTAACGCCCGTTGAAAATTTAAAATTTTTACTCAGCCTCAACGAAATCCAGTTGGCGCCTGGGTTGCTAACGGCCGCTCTAGCGCGGTTTCAGCTGTCCGCTGAGTTCGATCAGCCCTGCGCTGCCCTCTCTGAAGGTCAAAAGAAGCGAGTCGCGTTGGCGCGGTTGCTGTTGACCTCTGCTCGGATTTGGTTGCTGGATGAGGCCTTCAGTGCCCTGGATGCGCCCGGGCGTGCTGTCTTGTCCGAGGTCTGTCAGGCGCATCTTGCGTCCGGCGGGATCCTGATTTTTAGCAGTCACCAGGGTATTCCAGAGTTTGCCGCTGCGGCGCAATTGCGCCTCGAGGTCGGGTCATGATGCTGTTGATTCGAGAGCTGAAAATCATGCTCCGGTCTCCGGCTGGGGCCATTCAGTCTCTGATGTTTGCGGTATTGGTCATCGCCCTGTTTCCATTGGCGATTACCCCAGACCCTGACCAACTGGAACCCCTGGGCATTGGGTTAATCTGGGTGGTGACGCTTCTTTCGTGCTTGTTGGCAGCGGATAAAAGCCTGGCGAGCGATTATGCAGACGGCAGTCTGGAACAGATGGTGCTGAGCGACTACCCCTTGTGGTGGGTGTGCTTGGTCAAAAGTATGGCGCATTGGGTCAGTTGCGCGCTGCCACTGTTGCTGATGGCCCCCATACTGGGCGGCATGCTTGCGATGCCTTTGGATCGTATTGGTTGGCTGATGGCGTCGCTGATCCTTGGGTCCCCGATTTTGAGTTTGTTTTGTATATTGGGCGCCATGTTGACGGTGGGGTTGAATCAAAGCAGTGCATTGCTGCCCATCTTGATTGCCCCATTCCTGGTGCCAACCTTGATTCTGGGTACCCAGTGGGCGACGACCGGGGGCGAGGCTTTTTATGGCTACATGTTGGCGGCCTTGCTGTGCCTATCACTTGTGACCCTGCCCTTTGCAACGGCGGTGGTCGCAAAAATAGCGGTTAGCCGCTAAGTCTGTGGCGACAGACCTGTTACAATTGGCGGTGAANCNTTAAAGGTAGATCGATCGTGTGGCGCTGGTTTCATCAATGGGGTAGCCCCAAATTTTTTTACCATCGTAGCGGCGCGCTGATACCCGTCNTGGCATTGGCGAGCGGTTTGATTTTGGGTGCCGGCGTGTTCTGGGGCTTGTTGATTGCGCCTGCTGATTATCAACAAGGCGAAAGCGTTCGAATTATGTATGTTCACGTGCCGGCTGCAATTTTGGCGCAATCAAGCTACGCCATGATGGCGGTCATGGCGCTGATTTCCCTTATCTGGCGTCTCAAGATCGCGGATGCAGCCGTTCAAACGGTGGCCCCGATTGGCGCGTGTATCACGCTTTTAGCGTTGGCAACGGGATCGCTTTGGGGCAAACCCATGTGGGGAACCTATTGGGTGTGGGATGCGCGCTTAACCTCGACCTTAATCTTGTTTTTTTTGTTCGCTGGGGTGCTCGCCCTCAGAAATGCAGCCGGTCAAAGCCAGACAGCGGGTCGGGCAGCATCGGTTTTAGCCGTGATTGGGCTGCTGAACCTTCCGATTATAAAATACAGTGTTGATTGGTGGTTCACGCTGCATCAGCCAGCAAGTTTTACGCTGACCGATCGCCCCGCAATGCCTTTTTCGATGTGGGGCCCACTTTTGATGATGGTTGTCGGTTTTTATGCTTGGTTTTTCTTGGCTTGGTTGATTCGTTTGCGTCATGAGCTCGTAAAACGAGAACGACGATCGGATTGGGTCCAGCAGATGATGAAACAATGAGTTTTGAAACGATAACCGCTTTTTTAGCAATGGGCGGTTATGCGACCTACGTCTTTGCCTCCTATGGTCTGACGGCTCTGACGCTCGGTGGCTTGCTTTTGGCGGAGTCCCGTCGGCATCGAGCCTGGCTGCAGCGGCAAGGTTCGCGGCGGCGGTCAGAGGAGGCCTAATCAGTGAAATTGGGCGCAATGAAACCGCAACGACGGAATCGGTTATTGCTGATCTTAGGCTTAGTAGGCGGCTTAGGCCTGGCGCTGACGTTCGTTTTGAAGGCGTTGAACAGCAATATTAATTTGTTTTATACGCCGGTGCAGGTCATTGCAGGCGAGGTGCCCATGGGCGCCCGCGTCAGGGCCGGTGGCATGGTTGAAGCCGGCTCGATTCGGCGTTCGGATGGGTCCTTGGAGGTTGCTTTTATCGTTTCAGATTTAGCTGGCGCGGCTTTTGAGATTCGTTATACCGGGATCCTGCCAGACTTGTTTCGCGAAGGCCAAGGGGTCGTCGCAACCGGCACGCTGAGCCAGGACGGGGTGTTTCTTGCCGAAGAAATTCTCGCCAAGCATGATGAAAAGTATATGCCGCCGGAAGTTGCGATGGCGTTGGACGCAACCAGACAAGATCCCTTGCAGCCATGATTGTTGAGCTAGGCCATTTTTGCGTTGTGATTGCGTGCCTTCTAGCGTTTTTGCAAGTTGTGCTGCCCAGCATCGGCTTAAAGCAGAACAACGCCCAGCTGATGGCCTCCGCGTCGAGTCTTGCCTACGGCGTTTTTGTGTTTACGCTACTCGGGTTCCTAGCATTGATTCACGCCTTCGTTACCGACGATTTTTCAGTTGGGTACGTTGCGAGTCACTCCAATACGCGGTTGCCATTGCAATTTAAGGTGTCGGCGCTTTGGAGTGCGCATGAAGGGTCATTCCTGCTGTGGACCCTTGTGATGTCGATTTGGACGATGATGGTCGCGCGGTTCTCAGCACCGTTAACCACCGACATGCGAGCACGGGTTTTGATTTGCCTTGCGGCCTTAGGATTTGGTTTTTATCTGTTTTTGCTCTTGACCTCGAACCCCTTTGAGCGCGCGTTACCTTTTTATCCAGCTGAGGGCGCGGACTTGAATCCACTTCTTCAGGATTTTGGCCTCATTGTTCATCCGCCGCTGCTCTACATGGGGTATGTTGGCTTGTCGGTACCGTTTGCGTTCGCCATTGCCAGCCTGTGGGGAAATACCTTGGATGTGAGTTGGGCGCGTTGGTCACGCCCCTGGACGAATTTGGCGTGGGCGTTTTTGACGATGGGCATAACCCTTGGGAGCTGGTGGGCCTATTACGAGTTGGGTTGGGGCGGCTGGTGGTTTTGGGATGCGGTTGAGAATGCGTCGTTTGTCCCTTGGTTGATCGCAACCGCTTTGATCCACTCCTTGGCGGCCACCGAAAAGCGCGGCGTGTTCAAATCTTGGACGGTGCTGCTCGCGATCTTTGGGTTCTCGTTTAGTTTGCTGGGCGCCTTTCTGGTACGGTCTGGGGTTTTGACCTCCGTTCATGCCTTCGCGGTGGACCCGGAGCGCGGTGCTGCGATTTTGATGTTTTTGGTGCCGGTGATTGGGGGCTCTTTGCTGCTTTATGGCGCGCGCGCCTGGGATCTTCGCAGTCGGGTGACGTTTAAACGCTCAGGACGAGAAAGCTTTATCTTGGGCAACAATGTATTGCTGACGGTCAGTGCGGCGGTGGTTTTGCTCGGCACGCTTTATCCCTTGGGTTATGAGGCTCTGACCGGCGGCGACAAAATATCGATAGGCCCTCCGTATTTCAATGCGGTGTTTGTGCCCCTGATGCTGGTGCTCATGGCATTGATGATTTTGAGCCATCGCAGCCGTTGGTGGGCAACAGATCGATCTCTGCTGACCGCTGGGCAGGGCGTCTTCACAGCGATAGCCGCGGTCGCAGCGATTGGCGTCTCGGTTGTCATGGGGCCCATCAAGCTCTGGATCATTGGGGTCGCCTGGCTCGCGTTTATGATTCTTTTGAATTTAGGGTATGAGCTTCATCGGCGCGTCAGGCTTAAATCGAATCCATTCAGTCGATTGTTCAACCAACCTCTGGCGGTCTATGCCATGGTTTTAGGCCATGCAGGTATTGCGGTGACGGCCCTTGGCATTGTGACGACCGTGATGCTGAGTGAAGAGGCGGATCTGTTCATGGCGCCGGGTGATCGGGCCGAGGTGGGCGCCTATGACGTGCAGTTTTATGGGACCAATAATATCGAAGGCCCAAACTATGTCGCCGATAGAGGGCGCGTTGAGGTATCACGCGCCGGGGAGATCATCGCCACCTTGTTTCCGGAAAAGCGGCGTTACCTTGCCAGTCAATCGATCATGACCGAAGCGGATATCCATGTGCGTTCATTGGGGGATATCTACGTTGCGCTAGGTGAGCCGCTAGAAAATGGTGCCTGGGCGGTGCGCGTGCACATTAAGCCCCTGGTTCGGTTTATCTGGTTCGGGGGCATATTGATCGCGCTCGGCGGCGTGCTTTCGATTTTTGATCGCCGTTATCGGGCGCCGGTGGCACGATCATCGCGACAGGCGCCGCCTGCCCCGAGCCGGGAGGCAGTGCATGGCTAAACAAAGCGTCTTGATCCCGGCTTTCGTGTTCGCAGGCATCGTGGTTTTGCTGTGGTTTGGTTTTCAATTGTCAGACCCGCATCTTTTGCCCTCGCAAAAGCTTAATGACCCGGTGCCCGATTTCGAGCTGCCGAGTCTTACGGCAGTGGGCGAAACGCTTAACGCGGCGGATCTGACGGGTGAAATTTCCTTGCTGAATGTCTGGGCAACTTGGTGCCCGAGTTGTATTGCAGAACATGGGGAGCTGACTCGAATTTTTGAAACAACCGGTCTGCGCATTATCGGGGTAAATTACAATGACGACTCAGATGCAGCGCGCGCCTGGTTAAAGCGCTGGGGTGACCCTTACGCATTTCATATCGTGGATGAGNACGGGACGCTTGCTATCGATCTGGGTGTTTACGGCGCGCCTGAAACCTTCGTTGTGGATGCCGGCGGNATTATTCGTTATCGCCACGTTGGGGTTGTCACCCAAAAGGTGTTCGAAGAAACCTTTGCGCCGCTGATTCAAAATCTAAAGGATGCGTCATGAGGGGCCGCTGGGTATTGGCCGGGTGCCTGTTCTGGGTTTTAAGTGCCCCGAGTTTGGGCGCGATTGAAGCCCAGGCGTTTCCTGACGAGACGATCAAGGCGCGTTACTACGATTTGATTGCATCGCTGCGGTGTCCCCAGTGCTTGAACACCAACTTGGCGGGGTCGGACGCGATGATCGCCCAAAACCTGCGAGCCACGGTGCTGCGGCTTTTAGT
>JGI20160J14292_10004288_pt1 | contig 10627 bp, 10 predicted proteins | sample COG_10_FD_14292 | JGI IMG/M metagenome (IMG submission 14292) | reverse complement strand
GGGTTGGTGGCTTCAAAAGAGGAGACATCTCTCAACAGGAAGTTATTATCGGATTTCTTCGAAATTATTTTTGGGCGTTTTTACTTTGACCCACCTTTTGTTTTATCTGTCCTTTTTCTTGGTTCTGTCGATGGAAACAATGTATTGGTTGGTGCTTTGTGGAATTAGTCTAAAATGGATAGTCCATTTGTCGATCATAAGAGTGGTGACGCGCACCTTGGAGGAGGATGATCTTTTCTTATTTTCGCTACTAGGCGACCTGTTTTCCCCGTTTTTTAACACAGCAGTAGCCATTTCAAACCGCATTAACCCACCCATTAAATGGAGGTAGAAGTAAATCCAGATTTATCAGATAAGGCAATGCTTGATTACCGTTTGGTACGAGCGGCTATAGATAGTGGAGATCAGAAGGCGTATGCACAATTGATGGAACGTTACCGAGATAGCATCTACTTCATGTTGCTGAAAATGGTGAATAACCGCGATGATGCAGATGATTTGACAATTGAGGCTTTTGGTAAAGCTTTCAATAAGCTTCATCAGTACACTCCTAATTATGCTTTCAGTACGTGGTTGTTTAAAATAGCATCCAACAATTGCATTGATTTTATTCGAAAGAAAAAGAAAAACCTTCTGTCTTTGGATAAGCCATTTGAGACTGGCGATGGTGGTGCTATGACCATGGATGTTCCGTCTGGCACCCTTGATCCTGAAGAAGCTTACATTAGAGAACAGAAGAAGATTCTAATGCACGGAGTAGTTGAGAAATTGAAACCTCGCTACCGAACGTTGGTGGAACTCCGCTACTTTAAAGAGTATTCGTACGAGGAAATTGCTCAGGAATTGGACCTTCCGTTGGGAACAGTGAAAGCCCAGCTGTTTAGAGCTCGAGAGTTCCTCTACAACATTCTCAAAAACAGTAAAGACAAGATTTAATTTCGATGGATGCAACTCCTGTTTCTTGGGAGATTATCCTCAAGTATTTTGATGATTTAACTGACACGCAGAAGCAGCAGTTTTCGGCTTTGTACGATGCGTACTACGAATGGAATACACAGATAAATGTGGTTTCCCGAAAAGATTTTCATCTATTCTATGAGCGCCATGTGCTACACTCTTTGGCTATTGCCTCAGTTGCCGATTTTGAGGCCGGAACTTCCATTCTTGATGTAGGAACTGGTGGAGGTTTTCCAGGGATTCCGTTGGCTATATTGTTTCCAGAATGCCAGTTTCATCTGGTGGATAGTATAGGGAAGAAGATAAAGGTTGCTAATGGTGTAGCTGAAACTATTGGACTTACCAATGTTACTGCGGCTCATGGAAGAATGGAGCAAGGCACAGAAACGTACGATGTAATTGTAACGCGGGCAGTTGCTCGGCTTGGACAGCTAAAACATTGGCTTTTTCGAAAGCTGAACAACAAAAGCAAAAAAGCTGTGAAAGGCTTAATCTGTTTGAAAGGCGGAGATTTGACTGAAGAAATTATTGAGGCCAAGGTGAAAGCCAATCTCTACAACATCAAAGATTCATTTGAAGAGGAGTTCTTTGAGACTAAGAAAGTAGTTTGGATTCCGAAGTTTTAACCCTGCATTTGTAGTTCCAAAAGTCCTTTGTACAATCCACCTTCTTTCTGCAGCAACTCTTCGTGCTTACCATTCTCAGAAATACTTCCTTTATCCAGAACCAAAATTCTATCGGCCTTTCTAATAGTGGATAATCTGTGAGCGATAACTAAAGAAGTTCTGCCAACCATCAGCTTATCTAACGCTTCTTGAACAAGCCTTTCAGATTCTGAATCCAAAGAACTTGTGGCCTCATCCAAAATAAGAATTCGTGGGTCTTTAAGAACCGCTCTAGCGATAGCAATTCGCTGTCGCTGACCGCCAGAAAGTTGAATGCCACGTTCGCCTACAACTGTGTCATATTTTTCAGGAAAGCTATCCACAAAAATGTGGGCATTTGCCTTTTTGGCTGCTTCCTCAATTTCCTCTAAGGAAGCACCAGGTTTGCCATATTCGATGTTCTCCCGAATTGTTCCCCCGAACAAAATCACATCCTGCGGCACAATTGCCATCTGATTTCTGAGGAACTCCAGTCCCATTTCTTTGGTGTTAATTCCGTCAATCGTAATTGTTCCAGAATCTGGGTCGTAAAAACGAAGAACTAAAGAAGCAATAGTAGATTTCCCCGAGCCAGATGGACCAACAAGAGCTATTGTCTCGCCTTGCTTTGCATCAAAACTAACGCCATTCAGTACCGAAATATCTTGTCTGCTCGGATAACGGAATTGCACATTTTCGAACTTCAGCGAACCAGAAATAGCGGCTACACTTGCTGACGTGGCCTCATAAGGCTCTGGTTCTTCATCCATAATCTCCAGAATACGTTCAGCGGCACCCATTGCTTTCTGAATTTGGGCATACATTTCTGCTATTCCGCCAATAGAGGCGCCAACAAATACAGAATAAAGCACAAACTGAATCAAGTTACCAAAACTCATTTCATCCTGATTAACCAACCTTGCGCCATACCATATTACGCCTACAATAGAACCGAAAAGAGCAAGGATGATGAAGGATGCGAAAAAACCACGGGCTTTAGCACCTTGAAGCGCCTTTTCTATAATAGACTCGGTGCTTTTCGCATATCGCACGCTTTCAAACAGTTCGTTTGCAAACGATTTCACATTCGTAATTCCAGCTAATGTCTCTTCAACTATCGTGTTGGATGCAGCAATTCTGTCTTGTGTTTCCTTAGAAATTCTTCGGATAATGCGTCCAAATACTACTGCAAAAACAGCCACAAGTGGTACAATCCCAAGCATAACCACCGTCAATTCAACTGATGTATAGGCCAGAAAGGCAATTCCACCTACAATCAACATCGATTGCCTCAGGAACTCAGCAACAACGGTTGTGAATGTATCCGACAACATATTAATGTCCGTAGCAATTCGGCTATTCATGTCTCCAACTCTGTTTTGAGAGAAGAAAGACATCGGCAAACGAATAAGCTTATTGTAGGTGTCTTTCCTCAGGTCGGCTAGTACATGCTCCGTTACATTCACGAAAAGATAGATCCGGAAAAATGAAAAAACGGCTTGCAGTATAAATACGATTAGAAGAAAGATTGCGATGCGATCAATATCAGCCAACATGGCCTCTTCCGCTGTGTCAACCATATCTCCAATAAGCTTTGGAAATATTAGTGCTGTAATTCCTGTGAGGAATAGGAAGAAAAGCCCCAAGTAATACTTGAAACGGTGTGGTTTGAAGTAGCTAAAAAGCCTGCTTACTTTTTTCAGGTTTTCACCCGACACCTTTACTTTTGGAAGGTCTTCTGTGTCTAAATTGTTTCTTCTTGCCATTTTGCGAGCGCAAAGGTATTTTAATCAAACTATTTTAAATAAGATATGTTTGCAGAAATTGAAACGAAGTATATCTTTGCACCCCCAAAATAAGTAGGAGTTATGAAAAGGACATTTCAACCATCTAGAAGAAAAAGAAGCAACAAGCACGGATTTCGTAGCAGAATGGCTTCGGCAAACGGACGCAACGTGTTAGCATCTAGAAGAGCAAAAGGAAGAAAAAAACTTACGGTATCTGACGAAAGAGCAGATAAGAAGTAAGATTTAAATAGGTTTAGATAAACAAAAACCCGTTCGCCTTTGGTGAATGGGTTTTTTTATTTCCAACATTCGTTAACGTAAGCAATGGTTGGTTTATTGATTTTATCTGAGTGTTACTTTAGCGCTCTGTTTAGCATTTTAAATGTCTTCAAGGTCAGTTAAATTAGGTCTGTTTGTAGCTGTCATTTGTATGATGGTGTCTGCTTTTCAATTACGCGCAGGTATTATTGAGAAAGCATTTGAGGCACTTGAAATGAAAGACTATTTCAAGGCACGAGAATTGTTTCAAAAAGTGGTTCGGAAAGACCGCTTGGTAGGTAATTACGGATTGTGTTTGGTGCACATTACGAAGCAAAATCCGTTTTACGACTTAGACACGGCTAAAATTTTCGCGCTCAGAACAGAGTCTTTCTGGAAACTGGCATCTGAAAAAGAAAGGCGAAAGCTTTCGGAATACGGTATCAACTCAAAATCTGTTGAGGGTTTAAGAGTGATGGTTTACTCTTATGCTCTGGATCAAGTTAATGATCAACGAACAATAGAGTCTTGCCGGTCATTTGTAAATCGGTTTCCATCAGCTCCCCAAAAAAAAGAGGTGCTGGATTTAATGGCTACTATTTCGTTTGAAAATGCAAAAGCCGCCAACTCATACACAGCAATAGATAAGTTCTTGAAGGAATTTCCTAGTGCGCCAGAAACAATCGAGGGAAAAGTGCTTTATGAGAAGTTTCTTTTTGAGGACAGAACCAAAGACGGAACTGTGGAAAACTACAAGCAATTCCTTACAGAACGGCCAGATTCTCCATTCAAGCGGCAAGTGTACGACCAAATTTATGCGCTTTCTATGGAAGACCCTACCGTTAGGAGCATACATGAGTTCATTAAGAGAAACCCAGAATCTCCCCATTTGGATGACGCTTGGCGAAAGCTCTTTAAGCTATTTGCGCCAAAGTTAGACGCAGAGGTTTTGGCGGAGTTTAAACTCGAATATCCCAACTATCCGTTTGTGACGGAATTGGATGATGAATTGAACATTCTTACCATGCAAGTTTATCCTGCGGAGCAGAATCACAGATTTGGTTTTGTGAGCAGAAAGGGTAAAGTGGTTATTCCGTTTTCGTACGAAAATGCTGGTGATTTTAGCGAAGGATTAGCAGCTGTTTACCAAAATGGCCGCTGGGGCTATATCAACAAAAAAGGAAAAACCATTATTCCTTTTAATAATGATGAAGCGGAAACATTTAGCAATGGTGTAGCCATTGTTGCACGTGGAGACGAATACGGGATGCTTGATGCAGATGGCAACGTGGTGGTGGAAATTGTATATGAAGAGATGTATGATTTTCATGATGGAATGGCTAGCGTAGTAAAAGATGGCATGTTCGGTTTTGTAAATAGAAAAGGGGAATTAACTATTCCGTTGAAGTTGGAACAGGCTTGGGATTTTTCTGAAGGGTTGGCGGTTATTGAACTACGAGGTTTTAAAGGATATGTTGATACGAAAGGTGCTGTTGTTATAAAATGTCAGTACGAAGAAGCGGAGCCGTTTTTTCAAGGGGTAGCACGTGTAGTGAAGAAAGAAAAGATGGGGTTGATAAACGCTGGTGGAGATTCGATTACGCCTTGTAAATATGACCGAATTGGAAATTTCTCCGAAGGTCTAGCCTGTGTTCTTAATGAAGGGAAAGTGGGTTATGTTGACCGATATGGAAACGAAGTTATCCCGTTGACTTATGATGGAGAATTGGAAGAGCTTGTTCGGTTTGAATTTAAAGACAGCAAAGCGATTGTCAGAAAAGGCAAGAAGTTCGGAGTAATTGACAAAACTGGAACGGAGGTTAAAGCGTTTGAGTTTGATTTGATTGATCCTATTGAAGATGGTCGGTTTGCAGCTAAAAAGAAAGAAAAATTTGGTTTTTTCAATGCCGCAGGAATTGATGTAATCCCATCAAAGTACGATGATACAGGTGGTTTTTCTGATGGAATGGCATCTGTGAAAATGGATGATTATTGGGGTTATATCAATGATGCGGATGAGTTGGTTGTTGCCGCTGACTATGATGAGGCTTCAGATTTTCTTAATGGAGTGGCGCTGGTCAAGCGCGGAGATTTCCGCTGTGTGATTGACAAGAATGGCGAATACCTCGTTCCGTGTGCCATGGACGAAATTGTGGTGATGGAAGGGGAGCTCCTAAGACTGGAGAAGGAAGATAAAATGGCCTATTTCGATTTGCGGACCAAGAAGTATATGTGGAAAGCAATAGGGTTTTAAATTCGAAGGCGTTTATTTGAGTCTTCGGAATTTCGTGCTTTTAGGTCAATGTTTGAACCTCACAAACAATCGTCCAAAGTTCTTACTGTCTTTATCAATGCGATGGTATTTGGCTTTGATGTGTTTTTGTTCTAGAAAACGAATTACTTTTTTCTTTAGTTGTCCGCTGCCTTTTCCTGGGATAATCTCAATGATTGGAATGCGTTTCTCCACGGCTTCATCAATAAGGTCATTCAACGCTTGGTCTATTTTCCAGCCTTTGTTGTATATATCATGGAGGTCAAGTTTCAGCTTTGCCATGCTTGCAATATAATTACTCGTATTAAGTTCAACAATTAGCCAAGTATATTCGTTTCTTTCACGACTATAAAAATCGAATTTGGGCAAGCCACAGATATTCTTCATTTCAGGTTTAGGTGCTGATCACCGAGCATTTGATAGAATCAATTTGGAAGGTTACGAGCAAACGCATCTTCCTTGGATTATTCCAGAGTGGAAGGATACCATGCACACATATGCACGGAAGATGGCTGAACCTATTATGAAAGCAGAAAACCCTGTTGTGATTGGATTATCACTAGGAGGAATGCTGGCTTCTGAGATGACCACATTTATGCCCGATTTAGAGGTGATTCTTGTTTCGAGTATTAAGTCACATACTGAACGCTCTAATATTTTGAAGCTGGGGAGACTGTTTCCTATTCAGGGACTTATGCCTCCAAATACGATGCATCGGTTCACTTCTTTTTGGGAAATGGCTCAGAAAAAGCGACTTAAGGGAGACACCAAGCACATGACTCAGATGTTCAAAGATCAAGACGATAAGTTCTTGCGTTGGGCTATACTTCACGCTCCAAAATGGCGCGGTAAAGGAGACGAAACGCGGATTGCGCATATCCACGGAACAATGGATAGGATGTTTCCCTTTAGAAGGATTAAAAATGCTATTCCTGTGCACGGAGGAACACACCTCATGGTTTATGTAAAAGGGGATGAAGTGACCAAGTTGATAAAGGAAGAACTAAAACGAATTGAAGGTGTTCAGTAACCGAATGTTTAGATTATTTGCTGCAGTATTTATCGTGGTGGGACTGATTTCCTGCCAAACAGAAGAAAAACAAGAAATGGGAAAAGTAAATGTTGGCGATATAGCGCCTGATTTTGAGTTGAAAGACAAGGACGGAAACAAGGTTAAGTTGAGCGACTTTAGAGGTGAGAAAAGTGTAGTGGTTTATTTCTACCCTAAAGATGAAACGCCAGGCTGTACAGCCCAAGCATGCTCGTTTAGAGATAGCTACGAGGATTTTAAGGAGGCTGGCGCAGAAGTTATTGGCATTAGCAGCGATGGCTCGAGCAGTCATACTGGCTTTGCCGAAAATCACAGGCTGCCTTTCGTCCTATTGAGTGATCCAATTGGAAAGGCAAGGAAAGCTTATGGTGCTTATGATTTGTTTGGAATGATTCCCGGTCGTGTAACTTTTGTGATTGATAAGCAAGGAAAAGTCATTCACAAATTTGATTCTCAGTTGAGCCCAACTAAGCACATTAAAGAGAGTTTAGAAGCCATTAAGAAGGCGTCTTAATTTAGAAGCTTAACGGTTATCTTTGCCGCCCAAATTAAACGGTGCAATGAAAAACCTATCTCTTATAATTAATGCGATTCTCGCAGTTGCCATTGCGGTGCTGTTCTATTTTCAGTTCTCGGACAAACAACCCGAAGCTCGAAAAAACACAGTAGATTCTTCTGTTATTGATAGCGTTTCAAGCAAGTTGAAAATCGCTTATGTCAACCAAGATTCTCTTTGGGATAACTACAAATTGATTGAAGATTTACAGGCAGAATTAGAGGTTGAAAGAACCAAAAGCGAGCGCAAAGTAGAGCAGCGTTCTGCATTGCTAGAAAAGCAGCTGGAGCAAATGGCACGCGAGTTACAGACAAAAGCGGCCGCTTTTGAGCAAAGTGCGCAAGGAATGAATGAGGTGTTGCGTAACAATAAGATGCAAGAGCTACAGAGCTTACAGCAAAATGCCCAAGCTTTTTCTATGGAAGCGGAGCAGGAGGTAGGTCAATTGCAACAAAGTCTGCAGTCTAAGTTGTTGGACAAAGAACTTGCTGGTACAACCAAAGTGAGTAACAACATTAAGGCGTTTTTGAAGGATTATAATAAGGATTACGGATTCAATTTCGTGCTTGCGTTCTCAGATCAGGCAGGCGGGATTCTTTTGGGAGACCCAGCTTTGGACGTAACCGCTGACGTGATTGTTGGTTTGAACGCCATTTATGATGAAGAGCAAGCTGCAAAAGAAGCGGCCAACAAGAAGTAATTGATGGCGTATTTGCGCTTGGTGAGATGGCCTAATCTCCTAATAATTGGGCTGATTTTTCTGCTAGGTAAGACGCAGGTCGTTGATTCAATTTCAGAGCTTTCGGGAGTTGTTTCATGTATTTCCAACTTGCACTGGCTATTGGTTGCGTTGGCAACAATGCTGATTGCAGCTTCCGGAAATGTAGTCAACGATATCTCTGATCAAAACATTGATTTTCATAATAAGCCCAATAGAGTTATAGTTGGAAATTCCATCACCGAAGCAAATGCTTGGAACTTCTATTATGGGCTGGGTTCCTTAGGTCTTGGACTCGGCATGTTTCTTTGTTGGGACTTGGGAAACGTCTCCAATTCGCTCATTTTCATGCTCTCTGCAGGCGGATTGTATTTCTATTCTTATTCCTACAAACGCCAGTTTTTAATCGGAAATCTAGTAGTTGCTTTTTTGGCAGCGCTGGTGCCATTCTTGCCATTGTATTTGCAAATGATGTGTACTCCCAATTTGTGGATGGAATTACCATGGGCACCAATTCTAGTAGCATTAGGGTTCTTTTCTTTTCTCACCACGCTTGCACGCGAGATGATAAAAGACATGGAAGACATGAAAGGCGATCAGTTTGCACAATGCACAACCATACCAATTGTGCTTGGGTTGAAAACCACAAAAGGAATTGTTATTGTTCTGATAATGGTTTTGATGAGTTCCATTGTCTCATTACAAACCGCGTGGATTCAAGACAAGGATTGGTTGATGTTCGGGTATTTTCTGATTGCAGTTCAGTTACCTGCTGCCTCGATTATTCTTCAAGTCATGCGTGCGAAAGCTCCGAAGGATTTTCACTTGGCAAGTACACTTACGAAGGTGTTAATGTTGGGCGGAGTTTTGTCTTTAATCGTTTTCAGATTCACATTACAATGATTGATCTAAAAGGCAAAGAGCTCATTCTCGCATCTGCATCGCCACGCAGAAAATGGTTAATGGATGAGCTGGGAGTTTCGTTTTCGGTTCAGCCTAAAAACGTAGCAGAAATTTACCCTGATGATTTGAAACGAGAAGAGATTCCGTTGTTTTTATCCAATTTGAAAGCTGCAGCTTTTTCTGAGGAAGAATTGGAAGGGAAAATCGTGCTTACCGCAGATACCATTGTTTGGCTTAACGACCGCGAGTTGCAAAAGCCAGTCGATTTGAATGACGCCAAACGAATGATTCGTCAGCTTTCTGGAAATAGGCATGAGGTTTACACAGCCATTACGCTACGAACTTCTCAAAAGACCATTTCGGATTTTGATAGAACCGAAGTTCATTTCCGAGAACTAACCGAAGACGAGATTGATTTCTACGTGCAGAAATACAAACCGCTAGATAAAGCGGGTGCTTACGGTATTCAAGAATGGATTGGCTACATCGGAATCGACCGAATTGATGGCTGCTATTTCAATGTAATGGGATTGCCGCTGCGGAAGGTTTATGAGGGGTTCAATTCGCTTTAAGCAAGCAGAAACTCTATCGTATCAACGCCATCTGCGTAATCCCATAATTCAGGAGATTGCGCCTTTCCGAATGGTACGGAATTCTCAAATCCAAGCTTGTCCGAAGCTACAATACACTGAATTTCGTCTTCGTGAATCTTTACTTCAGCTTTCATCTGATCTAATGTAGCATAGGGCTGAAAATGAAGTACGCCAACTGGGCAACCCAAACTTGGTTCTTCTCTAAGCAGAAGAAAACCATTATCTAAATGAGCCATTTTCTCTACTAAGAAAATTGCCTTGTGGTATTCATAGTTGTTGAAATACTTGTTGTGGTTTGCAATCGGTTTCCAATCTTCTAGCGTAGCCAAAAACATTTCTGGACTCATTTTGTCAGATAAATAAACCTTAGAAACGTTGCGGCAGCCCAATCCGAAATAGCGGAAAATATCTTTGCCCAATGCTCGTAATTCATCTAAGCTTTCATCACCGTTAATAATGGCAATTGAGTTTCTGTTCTTCCTAATAATATTCGGGTACTTCCCGAAGTAGTATTCAAAATGCCGTGCGCTGTTGTTGCTTCCTGTAGCAATTACATGTGTAAAACCTTCAATTTTTCCGTCACTCAGCTCAACTCTATCCGCTAGTTCAGGACTTATTTCGGCAAGCGTTTCAACCAACTTTTGTACAAGAACCTCATCCTGAGAAGACATTTTTACCACAGCCGTGTTGCCCGAAATAAGCACGCAAAGCAAATCGTGAAACCCAACTAAAGGAATATTTCCAGCCATAATTAAAGCCACACGCTTCTCGCCATTATCAGGTGTTGGTGGGTAATTAGAAAGCCACTTCTGCAACTTATCAGCCTCAAGCATGAAAGCAATTCCTCGCAATGCCAAAGCAATATTTTCCTGCGTAAACCACCTATTC
>JGI20160J14292_10004287_pt1 | contig 10629 bp, 9 predicted proteins | sample COG_10_FD_14292 | JGI IMG/M metagenome (IMG submission 14292) | reverse complement strand
TTTTTTTTTTTTTTTTTTTTTTTTATTTTTCTTTTTATTTTTTTTTTTTTATTTTTCTTTTTATTTTTTTATTTTTATTTTTTTTTTATTTTCTTTTTATTTTTTATTTTTCTTTTTATTTTTTTATTTTTATTTTTTTTTATTTTCTTTTTATTTTTTTTTTCTCAAATTTTATTTTTTTTCCAAAATTTTTCTTTTTTTTTTCCTTTTTTTTCTATTTTTATTGATTTAATACAGTATTAATCCATTAAATACAAATTTACAACATTAAATTTTGTAACAATATTGTAAATTTTGTAAAATATCAATTTAAAGACAAAAAATTTATTATAATTATATTTACTTATGGAACCAATCACAATTAAAAACGAAAAAATTATACATTTTTACTCCACAAATCCTTCTATCGATTTTGAAGCTGTTAACCTTATTTTTATCGATTTGTTTCAAAAACTTTTTGACGACATGAACTCTACAATGAATTCTGCAATTAATTCTCAAATTCTTAGTAATGTAGGGGAAATAAAAACCGACATTATTTCTCTCCAGAATTCAGTTTCCAATCTTAATGATGATTTCTCAAAATCTATTTATATTCGATTTCAAGAATCCAAAAAAGAATATATTGATGATATTAAAAATATTATCCAAAATAATTTCTCTCAAAATTCTGAAAAAATTACTTCTCAATTAGTTGATAAAACATCTTTACTCCTTAACGATATTATTCCAAAAAATAATAATCTGAATAATACAATCGTTGAAAATAATATGCAAACTTTCCATAAAAATATTTTACAGGAAATCAATTCTATCTTAAATTCTAACAATAGAGAGAAATCTATGGAAAATTTTATTCAATCCTTTGATCAAAAATCTTCTATTATGCTTCAACCTTTATTTTCCTACATAAATGCATGCGAAGAAAGACTTCAGCAAAATGTTAATTCTATTAAAAATGCAAGCCAACAATCTGTACAAGAAAAAATTATGGAAGAATTATCTGAATTCTTAGGAAAATATAAAAATTCTAGTTATAAAGGTCAATTTGGAGAGAATAAACTCGATAATGTGTTGAATTCTATGTTTCCTTCCGCTGAAATCATAAATACTACCGGTACAAAAGCTAGTTGCGATTTTAAAGTTAATAGAAATAACTTTTCAACCATTCTATTTGAAAATAAAGATTATGAGAGAAATGTTTCACTCGATGAAGTTAAAAAATTTATTAGAGATATTGAAGAACAAAAAAATCATGGTATTTTTCTCTCTCAACATAGTGGAATTTCTTCCAAACAAAATTATCAAATTGATATTAAAGGTCCTTATATTCTTGTTTATATCCACAATGTTGAATATTGTCCCTATAAAATTCAAATCGCTGTCGATATTATTGATTCTCTTTCTAACAAACTTAATGGTTTAACCTCTGAAGAAGAAACTATTTCCATTTCCAAAGATTACTTAGACGAAATTAATAAAGAATATGCCAATTTTATTTCTCATAAATCTTCTCTCATCGATCTTTTAAAAGACTTCCAAAAAAAAATGTTAAGTCAATTAGACGAAATTAAATTTCCTTCGTTGTCCAAATTCTTAACCCAACAATATGGAAGTATTTTAAATGATGAAAATGAATTTATTATTTGTAATATTTGTAACTCCTTTCAGGCTTCTAGTAATAAGTCCCTCTCCGCACACCAAAGAGGTTGTAAAAGAAAATTCTGTAAGCCAGTTGAAGAAATTATTACTATAAACACTACACAATAAGTTTTTTTTTATTTTTATTTATAAATATAATTAATATAATGAATAAATATATTTTAGAATACATTTGGTTAGGAGGTAATTCTGAATTACGCAGTAAAACCAAAGTTCTTTGTTCCAACGATTCTCTTTGTTTAAAAAATATTAGTAATATTCCTGCTTGGAATTATGACGGAAGTTCAACATTACAAGCCTCTGGAGAAAATTCGGAAATGAATCTTTTACCTGTTGCTATTTATAATAATCCATTAAGTGATATCGAAAATTCTTATCTTGTTCTTTGTGAAACTAGAAATAAAGAAGGTAATCCATTAGAAACAAATAATAGAGAGAAAGCAAATAAAGTTTTTGAAAAACATTTGGATAAAGAACCATGGTTTGGTCTAGAACAAGAATATTTTATTTTAAATAAAGAAATTAATGAATCTATTAAAAAACAAATCACTAATAATACCTTAAAACAAGGGCAATATTACTGTGCTATTGGGAGTAAAAATGCATTCTTAAGAAAAATTGTTAATAAACATTTAAAAGTATGTATTGAAGCAGGATTAAATATCAGTGGCATTAATGCTGAAGTCGCACCTTATCAATGGGAGTTTCAAATTGGCCCCTGTACCGGTATTGATGGTGGAGATCAACTTTGGATCGCTAGGTATTTACTTGAAAGAATTGCCGAAGATGAAGGATATTATATAGATTATACACCTAAACCATTTTTGGACATTAACGGAAGTGGATGTCATACCAATTTTAGCACAAAGGAAATGAGAGAAGAGCCAAATGGTATTGATTTTATCTTTAAAACTATTGAAAATCTTAGACAAAACCATCCTGAAGATATCAAACATTACGGAGCTGATAATGATAAAAGAATGTCTGGTCAATATGAAACTTCATCCTTTGAAGATTTTAGCTTCGATATAACAAAACCCGTTAATCGTGGCGCTTCAATAAGAATAAGTCATGACACAATTCAAAATAATAAAGGATACTTTGAAGATAGAAGACCAGGATCCAATATTGATCCCTATATTGTAACATCGCGTATTTTTTTAGCTTCATTATAAACCTATTTTCTTTTCATATATTAAAAGAATATGTCCTCTGACAGTTCATATCTAATGCTTCACCATTTTATGAATAAAAAAAGAAATAACAGAAAATATATAAAATATAATTTAAATAAATATACCTTTTTATTTAATTCATTTGATTTTCAATTTAATTGTAAAAATAGATTTTCATTCCTTTCCCATTAAATTCCATATAATCACTATATTGAATTTAGATAAATTAATTTATCAAGTTATGGTATAATGTCGGATTGTATAAAATTAAAATCTGATAAATATACCTTAAGAAATTCTCCTCCTTATCCTGCAAATGAATGTAAAGCTATGAGGAAAAAGGGAAATGATGGAACATTTTATTTATCTCAGCCTGATAAAAATAAAACCTATAAATGGATTAAAATGAATAAAAATAAAACAATTAAAAATAAACCTACTAAAAAAGATTTACAAATACTTGTAAAAAAATATGAAGTAACCAAAAGCGGTTCAAATCTACAAATAGCAGAACGACTAGCAAAAGTTAAAGGACATATTATTAAAAAAAAAGCGGATATTAAAATAATAGAACATTTTTTGAAAACCCCAATCAAATCAAAACATTTTAAATTTATACCACTTAAAATGTAAATATAATTTATTATTTTACATATATTTGGTGTGTTTGTATTTTGAATATTCATTTGTAAATAATCCTTTAACACCATCAACAAAATAATCTATATTTAATAACGGAGAAGCATATTTGGTATCTAATTTTTCATGATGGATTAAATGATCATCCGGATTTACTAATAATTTCGGGATTTTTAAACTTCTTAATGCTCCGCTATGAACCAAACTATTCAAAAAAGAAATTATTCCAATTGTTAAGTTAAATGTGATTTCATTAGGCTTAAATAATAATGCTCCAACTATAAATGGAAGAACATATGCCAAATTATATTCGTACATTGATACAGCATTTCCATTTGAAGGAATAGGTTTCACAAACTTATGATGAAACTTATGGATAAAGTATATCCACTTTCTCTCATGAAAATTTTTATGAACATTATAAAAAATTATATTATGAGTTAATAACATTCCTAACAACCTTAACATCTGAATATTTGTAGTTTTATCTATTAATATTAAATTATTTGCAAAAACATAATACACAGGAGAAAGACCTAGTAAATTTTTGAAATTGGAAATAGTACTTGCCAAATATAAAGATGGATTTTTTTTTACTATATCAATTGTATCATCTTTACTCAATGTAAAATCTAATAAATGAGAGAATAAATATGTGTAACTACCCAAATGCAATCCGGTTAAATATGGTTTTATTATCCTTGTTTGTAAAGACATATTTAATTTGATACTTCTTTATTTAAATAATTTTATATTTTCATTATTTAGATGATCAGTTATAATAAACTTCCTATTTGTATAAAACAAAATATATTATCCTACTTGGATTGTAAATGTTTTATATGTAATAATAAAGCTGTTATTTTTAATTCACATTATTATTTTTGCTCATATGAATGTAACTATAATTATTTAAAATATTGTGGAAAAACTTCGTTTTTTAAATAAAAATTATTTTTATGAATAAGTTAAAAAGATTACCAAAAGAGTTAAAATTAGAAATCACTTCATTCCTTTTTCATAAATGTTTTTGGTGTGGTTCTACCATTCCTGTCATCGATCCCAGTTATAATATTTTCCTATGCCCCGTTAAGTCTATTTTTCAATTTTGTTCCGCCAACTGCATCGATAAATTTTTTTATGCTTAAATTATTTAAAGGTATATTTGTTTATAAATTTATATGAGCTATATTTTTGTATTTACCCTTATTTCATCTCTTGTATTTGGCAATGCGATTTCATTTAACGATTCTAATGTTGAAAGTAATGTACAAAGTGAATGTAGCGTTTTTAATTATTTAAAACATGCCGGTTTCCCGTCTAATACTCTTGACACCATGACCTGTATTTCAAAATATGAAAGTTCATTTAACTGTGACGCTACTAATAAAAATGTTGATCAATCCACAGATTATGGTCTGTTCCAAATTAATAGCTATTATTGGTGCTCGGGCGATCCTCAATCCAAATATGACGAATGCGGTACTTCTTGCTCAAGTTTATTTGACTGTCAGAGAAATGCCAACTGTGCCTACAGAGTTTGGAAAGAACAAGGGTACAATGGATGGTATGGCTATAAAAATCATAAATCTACTTGCGACAACTACAAAACTAACTGTTGATTACCAATAACAACCATTTTCAATTTTCAAATAATCCTTTGGTCTGTATTTTTCAGGAATTTGTTTCAACCATAACTCTTTATTTGGAAGAGAATCATTATATGGAAATCGACCACTACATATTCCAAACATAGAATTTAATTTTCCTCCTGCCATATAACTATCCTTTTTCAGTTGTTCGCTTATAAATCCGGAAATTAAAGCTCCATAGGCACCACACGAAACTATTGCAATATCAAATTGATCTTTCAAAATTTCTATTTGATTTTGCATTTTTTTTGTTGTTTCCAAAATATTACCTTCTTGACCGTTGTTAAAGAAAGTATAAGGAGTTGTAAATGCTTCTGTAGAAATAATATGTGGAAATTTTAAAAAAATTTTATTACAATCTCCACTATCTATCCTTTCTTTTATTAATTCTGCAAATGAAGAAACAATAAGAACTCTTTTTTTATCCATAACATTATACAAATGATCTAACTNTTGATTTNCAGATGGTTTTAATTTAAAATAATTCTGATCTATTTCATTTTTATATTTTGAAAGATAAATTGGTAATTTATGAACCAAAAATACAAAATTATCACATTTATTAATATAATAGTCTAATAAAAACATATACTGTGTATAAGTATTTGAATTTAAAATCTTCTTATATTCATTATCAAAATCAAAATAATTTCCTTTTATCCTTTTGTCATAAAAACCTGAAGTAGTATAAAGCCAGTTTAACATTTCTTTTTCAATATTNTTTTTTTCAAAGTCTTTACATAATTTTTTGTGTTTCAAAATCCATAAATAATATAATGTTGATTCTGTTAATCCTAACCTAATNTAATTAACCATATGATGTAGGGATATTTTTATTTTNACATAAAAATAAANNTACTTACATAAAAATGTCCTGTTTATTATATTTTTAATCGTTAATATATATAAAAATGAATAATAAATCAAAAAGAAAAACCTATAAAAGAAAGGCAACAAGAAAAAAAATGAAAGGAGGNGAAACACCTAGCAAAGGATTGACCATTATACAAAANAAAAATATTGAAATTCCAGGACAATATAACTTAACTTTAGAGTGGAGTGATGGAAGACAAACACTTGAAATGGTATTAACTCAATATAAAATATCTGATGAAAATTTACAAACTTACCAAAATTCTATAAATAAAAAATTATCTCCAAAAGATTGTTTTATAAATGCTATGCAATTAATAGGGGTTTTTGATAACTTTACTTCCAATATTCTAAGAATTGCATGTGCTGGAAATTTAGGATATACCCAAGATCAAATAGAAAAAACATTGATATTTTCACATGCTTATTTAAAAGATCAATCTCCTTTTTTTAATTTCAAAGAATTCAATACTTTTGAACAATGGCAACAAACTGTTATTTTATTAGAACCAGGTCATGTCCTCCTTGGAGGATGGCAAGAAAGTTCAAATGCTCATGTATTTTTAATTGGTCGTCATTTGAATGGAGAGTATGTTTATTTGGACCCACAAGTCCCATCCAATTGCTCGTTAAAAGAAAATTCTTGTTTAAATACACTTCGAGCAGGAGAAACTGAAGCCCGAAAATATTATGCTTTATTCAATTCTACTCAATTTATTAGTTCCTATACTGTAGTGAAAGATCTTGGTTTTGATCTTCCCAATCAATTGTAAATTTTTATTGACAATCTTAATAAATATTTAATAATTAAAGACAATCTTACACATATAGCTTATATGCATAATCCCTTCGCCGAGAAAAATATTTTTCAGTTACCTGTCCTCGGCCAAGGAATATTTACCTTTTCTAATAATGAATATTGTTATCCTTCTTCTGAACATCAAGAGTTTTCTATAATTAAATTTTTAAATTCATCATTTAATGATGGATTGGAGTTTATTTTTAATCAAAATACTATTACATGTAATAGAACTAGTAACTCCGAAATTTTTGTAGATCCAACCAATAATCAAGGATTATGTAACCATATTTCGGCATTTTATTGGATAAGTATTGATTATAATAATTTATGTATAAAAGCCGGATTAGGAGAACCTAGGCTTGAAACACAAGAATATACTTTTCAATTTGAAGAACAATATAAATCCTTTCTTAGATCACTTTTTTATGTTTTTCCTGAAGAAAATGTACAACCTTTAAAACTAATAAAAGATCCTATTACTACGAATATTCCTCTTCTTGTAAAAAATATGAACGATTTTACTATGAATGATATTGCTGAAAATAAATATTTACCCAAAGCTAATCTTTCCCTACAAGCACAGATTCTTTATGAATCCATTGCAGGAAAAAGATTTTTATTAAATGATGAAAGTTTCCCTGAATTTTCTAAAGCAATACAATATAGTATTGTTACCGAAGGATGTTGGTGTAATAAAAAATTAATTGAGAAAAGTGGAGAATTTAGTAGTGGAAGTCCCAATATAAATGAAACCTATTTACGGATTACCTTAGGACAAAATAATGGAGAATCACCGGGTATTCCCTTTGTAATGGAAATATGGCCGGTAGGTCATTATTCCCCTATTCATAGCCACGCTTCTACCCATGCTATAATCAGAGTCCTACATGGGTCTATTGAAGTTGAACTATATCCTTTTTTGTGTTCAGGAAAAAATTCAATTCAGCCTTTTGCTACAACAGATTTTCATAAAAATGATGTTACATGGATTAGCCCAGAACTAAACCAAGTTCATCGTCTAACAAATCCAGATACAAATAAAGATCCATGTATAACAATTCAATGTTATATTTATGGAAAGAAAAATAGAGAACATTATGATTATTTCGATTTTATCAATGATAAAGGCGAAACAGAACAATATACACCAGATTCCGATATGGAATTTATTGCTTTCAAACAATTAATGAAACATGAATGGGAAAATAGACAGAAAAAATTTATGTGTGGATTTTAAGATCTAATTAAAGAAGAATGAAAACTTCTTTTCTCATTAGAAACTTTTGTAGATAGAGCTATATTTTGGACTGAATAATTTTTTTTATATTTACCCTCCTCAGGTAAAAAACTTCGTTTTAATTTCCAGTTTTTCTTTTTAACAATATAAGATAACCAAATATCATCCATTTTATAAACCTCTTCTTTATTTTCAGGAAGATTCCACAACTCACTTTCCTCTTTAAACATAGTAGCATCGATTATTGAACCTCCCGGACCTATATAATCTATTTCAACATCCTTATTCATATTACCATACACATCTAAATATGATAATGTTGAATCATTCCAATAATCAATCCTATCCTTATCCCAAGACTTACAATACCAACCAATATAACTATTAGGTTCTCTCAAATTATATAAACTACTTACCCATCCTTTATTAAAAATTTGATCATCATCAATAAAAATTACATAATTTATCTCATTTTTTTTTATTAAATCTTTTACATAATAAAATCGTAGGAAGGATACAAATTCATTATTAAAATTAGATACATATATTTCAAGTTTTTCGAATTTTTCAACATAATTATTAATATTTTCATCTAATTTTATTTTTGCTTCTGGGTTATTATTTAAAATATGTAGACAAATTTGTTTGTTTATTAACTGTTGATTTAATGATTCTAATATTTCTTCAAGTAAATAAAATCTTTTCCAACAACACATTACAATGTGAATCTTATCTTCTTTCTCTATTAATTTATCGACCAAAGTTAATTTGGGGAGAGAAACAATATGACTTTCAATTTCTTTCCTTTGTGTAGAACTATAATCATTATAAAAAGAATTTTCATATAACTTCGAATTTTCTACATTATAAATATGCAGTAATTCAGGGATAGCTTCAACTCTGTTTCCTGCTAATTCTGCAATACAAAACATGTCGGCCCAATCGGTTACTCTATCTAGCCATTTATCATTCATCTGCATATAACTTTTGGGTATTTGTTTAAATAATATTCCTTTTCCGGTCCTTAAATGAGAAAAATAGAATTCGCCAGAACTTCTATAATTACTTTGTTCTTTGATTTCTTTACTATATTCAACTGGATAAAAATGTTTTATAATTCTATTATCCCTAAATAATTTACTTCCACTATAGGCCATTAAACAATTTTTTTGATTATAAAAATTATTTAGTTTAGTTAAAACCTGGTTATTACTTAACCAATCATCACCATCTAACACTACACCTATTTCATCATTACCAAGTAACTGATAAGCAGTATATTTCGAAAAAGCTTGTTTCATATTGGTTTTATTTTGAATATAAATAACTTTATCTTCTATCTCATTTTTCTTAACTATTTCACTAAATAATTCTTTTGTTTTATCTGTTGAACAATCATTTACATAAATAATTCTCCAATTTTTATAGTTTTGATAGATTATAGAATACAAATTAAATTTGATATAGTTTTCATTATTATATGAAGCAATTATAAAACAAAAACTATTTTTACCTGATTCTATTTTCGATTCTTTATAATCAAAAAAAGGAATAACTTGTTTTTGTTCTGCTATTTGTTTTTGTTCTTCTAATTGTCTTTGTCTTTGTTCTTCTAATTGCCTTTGTTCTTCTAATTGTTTTTGTCTTTGTTCTGCTAATTGTTTTTGTCTTTGTTCTGTTACTTGCCTTTGCCTTTGTTCTGCTATTTGTTTTTGTCTTTGTTCTATTATTTGTTTTTGTTCTGTTATTTGTTTTTGTCTTTGTTCTGTTACTTGCCTTTGCCTTTGTTCTGCTATTTGTTTTTGTCTTTGTTCTTCTAATTGTTTTTGTTCTGCTATTTGTTTTTGTCTTTCTTTTTCTAAATTTATTTTAATTTCGGTAATTGATGGTTTTTCTAGTTCCAATAAAGGTTTTAAAAATATTTGATCTTTACTTACTTTGGTTTTAATAAATTCTTTATAAATAGCCACAGATGAAAATGGATTTGGAGATTCCTTTTCCTTCCAACCTAATAAATTATAGTGTTCCCATATTTTTTTTTTCTTAATTTCATATGTTTTTCTCTCTAATTGCTTATATAATCTTGGAACATGTTTCTTATAATTTTCCAATTCAAAATCTATATAATATTTATTCATTTACTATATATTCCAAAGTTTTTTTTAAACTACATTTATCGTTATAAGGAGTACATTTATATTTATCTCCCAAACACTCTGGCCATGATTTGGGATTTTCTTTATCATATTCATTAGCCCATCCGAAATCAATTAGCTTTATTTTTCCTTCCTTAATAACTAATTCGGTTGGTTTAATATCGTTATGTCTACAATTGTTCCTTTTCAATTCCTTTATTAAATTATTTCCTTGATTATTGTAATCATAAGGAATATTACGCTTGGTTAAAAGTTCTCCTTCATCAATAGTAACGATCATTCTTAAATTATCATTAAAATATAATAATTTGGGAAAAACTGAAGAATCATGTAGATTTAACAACCATTTTTTTTCATTTTCATAAACATTAATAGTATCTGAATCAAAAGTATTGGAAACTATTTTTGTATAGGTTTTAAAGGTTTTTGAAGC
>JGI20160J14292_10004266_pt1 | contig 10653 bp, 9 predicted proteins | sample COG_10_FD_14292 | JGI IMG/M metagenome (IMG submission 14292) | reverse complement strand
TCTGGCCCTTGGTGAATATCGCGAATACGCCCGATGCCGTTAAGGAGAGTTTCCTCCATCATCGCCATAGTGCCTTCGTTGTTAAGGTCTACGCGGGCGAGCTGCTGGCCGCGGAGGCCACCGACGAAGATATCACCTTGCCAGTTAGGGAACAGGTCGCCGCTGTAGATCATGAGACCTGCAGTTGCAATCGACGGCACCCAGAAGTGACGCGGCTGTTCCATTCCTTCGCCTTGCTGTGAGCTATGGATAGGAAGTCCGGGGCCATAGTTTACGCCATACCTTGCTGTGAGCTATGGATAGGAAGTCCGGGGCCATAGTTCACGCCATAACCAATCACCGGCCAGCCGTAGTTTTTGCCCGCTTCTTCAATATTGAGTTCATCGCCACCTTGGGGGCCATGCTCGTCGGTCCACACATCCCCTGTTACGGGGTGGATATCGATGCCTTGGGGGTTACGGTGCCCATAGCTGTAAATTTCTGGCAGAGCGTCACGGCGACCAACGAAAGGGTTGTCGCTAGGCACGCGGCCATCGTCGTGTAGTCGAATCACTGTGCCGTTGTGATTGGCAAGATCTTGGGCAGGGTGTGCCTGAAGGTCTCCAGAGGGAGACGCTTGGCGATCGCCTATTGTGATAAAAAGATAGCCATCGTTGTCGAATGCAATGCGGCCGCCGTAGTGACCATTGCGGCCCATCGTGTCGGCTTGGAAAATGGTTTCGACATTACTGAGTCGATCGTTCTCGAAAGTGCCGCGGATAACGGTAGTAGTCGATTCGTCGGGCAATGGCTTAGAGAAGCTTAGGTAGACGAGATTGTTCGATTCGAAATCGGGGTGGGGAAGCACGTCAAATAGACCGCCTTGGCCTACTGCGTGAACCTCCGGGATGCCCTCTACCGGCGCGGCTAACAGGGTGCCGTTGCGGACAATGCGCAGGCGGCCTGGGCGCTCTGTGACAAGCATATCGCCGTTTGGTAGCCAAGTCATGGACCAAGGGACTTCTAAGCCCTCTGCGACCGTGGTGATCTCGAAGTCATGGGCGGCTGAACTGTAGCTGTCGCTTTGAGCGAGTGCACTGAGCGGTGCCAGGGCGGCGATTGCGGCTGCGAGGGCAAGGCTCGCAAAGAGTCGGATAGATCGTTGTCGCATGGTCATAGGGTAAACTCCCAGTTATTCTCAATAGGAACCATGCTCTCGACTCAGGGAGTACGCCCCAAATTTTCAATTGAGCATGGTGTTCGAATTATGCTGTTGCTCTCGTCAAGCATTCTAGACGCTATTAGGATAAGAGGCTATGTCTCTTTGGCATTCTACGCTGTAATAATGTTCAGCGTCACTTTTAGTAAACACCTAGTTTTAATAGGGTTTATTACTTTTCGTTAGTGTACGGCTGTCGCCCTATTGGCGATCAATAGCAGTCGAATTTGGAGAAAACATGATTAAGGTAACCCCGCTCAAAGGCGCCTATTTACTCATTTGCCAAAGTCGTTGGCTCCGGATCAGTGCACTTTGGCTGGGGTTGGTTTGCGGCAGCGCGCATGCTGACGACGCAGCGCTTGTCGATCTTGCGGCGGCGCTGCCTACTGTCGTGGTTGAAGCACGCTACGCCGGCTCACATAATTTTGTCGGGGTGCCGATCGAGGGTTATCTCGACGCCAGAGTATTGCTTACACAGCCAGCGGTTGAGGCATTGGGCGCAGTGCAGGCGGGCCTCGTGGAATTCGGGCTGGGCATTAAGGTGTTCGATGGCTATCGTCCCCAGCGTGGAGTGGATCATTTTGTGCGCTGGGCGAGTGACCTGAATGACCTCGCGACGAAAGCGGAGTTCTATCCGCAGGTCGACAAAGCTAATCTGTTTAGCGACGGCTACATTGCTGCGCGTTCGGGCCATTCTCGAGGCAGCACGGTTGATCTGACGCTCGTAGATCTAAAAACAGGAGATGAGCTCGACATGGGCACCCCTTGGGACTTTTTCGACCTGATGTCGTGGCCCTCTAGCGAGTTGCCGACGGCTGAGCAACGAGCGAACCGCGCGCTGCTGCGCGCGGTAATGGCGGCGCAAAAATTTAGACCCTTAGAAACAGAGTGGTGGCATTTTACGCTTGCAGACGAGCCGTTCCCCGATACTTATTTCGATTGGGTAATTGATTAGGTGGTTGATTAAATGGTCGATTAGCCTGTCGTTCTCTTCGCCACACTAGGCTCGAAGCCGCTCTCGCCTGCAACTCGACTGTCGCTCTGCTCGTCACAGCTTCCAGTCAGTGTGCCTATCCATTCACGTATCAGCGCGACCCCCTCTTCGTGCACAAGCGAGCGTCCCAACTCGGGCATCATTTCGTCCGGTTTGGCAGAGGCGACTCGGTAATGAAGGATCGAACTATCTGGATCGCCGGGTACGATGCCGTACTGCAGATCGCCAGCGCCGCCACCAGCCGCAACAGGAGGCTTGCAAACGCCCATGCTTACCGCGGTTTTATGCCGTCCGGTGAGGACAAGGCCAGAGGTATCTGCCGCACCGTCTGGATTGTGGCAGTGCCCGCATTGCATATTAAGGTAGGCAAGCGCACGCTGACCGATCGGAAGGGAAGTATCTTCATAGGAATCAAGTGCGGGGCCTTGTGGTGCGCGGTCGAGCCAGCCACGTGCAACGAGCGTTTCTATCTGAGGCTGAAATTCGCCGCTCGCCGAATGCGACGAGGCGGTAAGCTGGCTCGCTATAGCGCCCAGCGGATGCATGCCGCCGTCTGGATGTTCGGTTGTATGACAGCCAGAGCATTGATTTTCATTGGGTACAAAATAAGCGAACTGGGTTGCGGGCGTGTCGGGTGAGGCCGCGGTTACCATAGTCAGTGGGCGACTCGCGCCAGCGACACGGAGAAAAGCTTCAGTTTCCTCTTCGTTCCACACATAGGGCAGGGCATCCCAGCCCGCTTCTTGGCGCACCAAGACGCGTGTCTCAATGAGGCGAGAGTCGGCGAGATTGATTACACGAGCGCCCTGATCGGCGACGCGAATAACATTGCCCGCGTCATCGACAGGATAGTAAAACGTCTTGCTCAGCACAGTCCCGACAGGGTAGTCGATCTCATCATTCACAAGCTTTGCCTGCGCGCCTTCAGGCATCCACAACGTGCGAAGTTTATGCGCATAGTCTGTGAAAAGTGGATTAGCTGGTTTCACTACCTCGACAACGGGCAAGGGTTGTAAACGTTGCGTGTTTAGATCAAAAAGATTCCATTCCGAAAGCCTCTGTGGTCGGGCATCAGCAACGAAGCTAGGCGTCACCTCGGTGCAGCCTGCAAGGAGTAGAAGCGTCGAGGCGAGCCCCTTGGTCAGAAAAGCGCGTAATACTGAGTGTGTCACTTTCTTTCCTCTTATAAACCGATTACTCAGCACTGCCGGCATCGCCGGGCAGCACNATTTTGCGCAGGCGGGGTTGCTCGCACAGNTGCGGGGCGGGATCGAAAGAGGGCGCAGCAAAATCGTTCATTGCATCCAAATTCACGAAGCTCATACCGCCCTCTCCTAGGCATAAGATTTCGGCGAAAGTTTTGCTAGGCTCGCCGTTAGCATCGGGCATGATTGCCCCGCCCCAAACAACATCTGGAATGGGCTGACCTGTCGCGGTTTGCAATGCGATCAAAGGCTCTGAATCGGGATTTTCGCCGCCGCCTTCGAAGCTATTGCTGTGAATATAAATAGCCTCAGGGAAAGGGTCATAGTTGGGATCATCGATCGGCAGGCCGTTAATCAGATAGCTAACGACCATCACGTTAGTCGTTTGATTGTCGGCGAAGCGATTGCCAAATATCTCGATGTTATCGTTGGCGAGCACCATCATGCCTGTGCCTGCGGGAACGGTGCCAACGATATTGCCTTCGGGCGCGAAATTGTCGACATTATTGCTCACAATTTCGTTATTAAATACGCGCGTATTGCGGCCTCCTTGAACAGGCAGGTTGGGTAAATCGAAGACCAGTATTCCGCCTGTATTATTAGTCGCCACGTTGTCGTAAACATCGGCAAAAGTAGAGTTTTCGATCTCGATGCCAGCCACATTGTATTCGGCGCGTGAATTGCGCACGATGATTTGGCTCGACTGCCCCACATAGATTCCAGCGTCAGAGGCGCCGATCGCAACGGCGCCGTCAATAAGAATNTTCTTAGATTGGACAGGGTATATGCCATAGGCGCCNTTGGTGGTTAGTGGGCCACCGGTCCATTCGGTGCGGACATTGCGNATGACCACATTCTCGCTCTGATTAATTTTGAGCGCGTCGCCGACGGTGTCTTCGAGCGCGAGGTNCTCGAGGACGAAATCGTNGGCATTAACNAGTAGCCCNTCGGCGCCCTGCGCTTGNTTTTTGAAAGAGAGNATNGAGACATCCATCCCTNGTCCGCGGATAGTAACGCCTGGCGCATTCAGAGACAGGCTGCGCGTCATTTCATGGACGCCGGCGGGGATTTCGATAACATCGCCCGGCTGCGCCATGATGAGCTTCTCTTGAAGCGCTTCTTCGAAGCTGAGCTCGGGCAGGGCGGGCTCGTCTGGTGCACAACTGGCTACGATTAGGCCAATCGCGAGTGCTGCTGCAATTGGGCGCACTGATTTCATTCCAGCCGGCGCGTTGCTCTCTTGAAATTCATTTGTGTTGTGACAAATTGTCGAATGAAGTGCGCTGCGAAATGGCATTGTGTTTTCCCCCGATGAAGCGGTTGCAAAGTAAAGCCTAGGTCTGTGACCCCNCACCGAGGTGCATATGACTGNGAGCGCTAGGCTTTGGTTTTTTATAAGAATTGTGTCTGAGTATAGAAGGATTTGTAGCGCNACCGCAATGCATGGTNGTGAACAACTTGCTAGACGTCNGGGGCAATCATCGGCGNAGGTTTGCCCCCTGCCAGCGAGGGGCTATGGGACTAATTGGCAGTTAGAGATTAGGCAGCGTGTGGCATTGTCCTAGGTGCTAGGTTATGCTCGAACGAGTTTAACGCGGCCGGTTTTGGCGCACTTTAATGATCCTCAAAGCCGTTACTTTGATGCCTCTTATTTAATGCCTCTTAAAAGGAGACGAGTCGCCCAATGACCGCTCGCATTTTTTCCTTCCTACCCTGTTCTGCTTTTCTTTTCCGACTTGCAATCACGTCTTTTGTTACGATCGGGAGTACGTTTGCCGCGAGTGTGGGCTCTGTGCCTGCGCAGTCGGGTATCGAACTCCCTCGCACCATGGCATGGTCTGCCTATCCGACCGGCACGGGTGGCTACAGTCAGGCCGTTGCGCTAGGCAACATATTGCAGCGAACCTATGGCGTTAACCTGCGGGTGATCCCGGGGCGTAATGACGTTTCTCGGCTAGCGACGCTGCGGGCGGGTCGCGTGCATTTTTCCGCCGGCGGTTCGGAGGCGGTTTACGCGCAAGAAGGGATTCTCAATTTCGCCTCAAAAATTTGGGGGCCCCAACCGGTGCGTGCGCTCCTATCAAATTTTTCGGACAGCTGTTCTTTCACCTTCGCGACGGCTGCAGATGCAAATATTTTCGGCGTCGCCGATCTCAAGGGTAAGCGCGTAACCTTCGTTCAGGGCGCGCCGTCGCTTAATAACGCGACCGCCGCGTTGCTGTCTTACGCAAATTTAACATGGGACGACGTCACGAGGGTCGAAGTGGGTGGTTACAACGCATCGATCGATGCGATTCTTAATAACCGTGCAGATGCGGCCGGTGGTGCGTGCAACTCACCGCCTTTTTTACGTGTCGATGCGTCTCCTCGCGGCCTGAGATTTCCCGCTCTCCCGCACGATGATGCCGAGGCTATTGCGCGTGTTCGTCAACGTCTGCCTTGGTATGTTCCACATATCGCCTTCGAAGGTCCGACATTGCCTGCTGAGGGATTAGAGGTGTTTACGTCGGCGTATCCACTGCTCGTTGGTCTCGATACATCGGAGGAGGCGATGGTGTATAGCACCGTCAAAATTATGCATCGCCACTATGAAGAGTATAAAGACAGCGCGCCTGGCGCGATGGGGTGGACGTTTACGCGTCAGAAATTGGAACAAGCCTTTTTACCTTTCCATGAGGGGGCAATTCGTTACTTTAAAGAGAGCGGTGAATGGACGCCCGAAGCAGCTGCGCAAAACGCGAAAAACCTTCACCGGCAAGCAATACTAAAACAAGCATGGGATGCTTTCGTCCCCGCAGCTCCGGATGATTATCGAGACTTTGAGAAGGCGTGGCTTGTTGCCCGTCTCACTGCGTTAGAAGCTGCGGGTCTTGTCACCCTCGCAGACAGCCTCTAGCGGCTAACTCTCAGGCCTCGGGTCGGGTCGTAAAACGAATAGCGTCAGCAACAAGTGAAAAACATTATGAGCGAACAGCAAAGTAGTACTCAGTCTTCGGTATCACCAAAGGTTAGCGGTGACATAGGGCTCAAAGCGGACGCACCCGTACCAAGTATTCGTTACCGCGCACTGTCCTCTCGATGGCGCACAGTAATGGCGATGCTCACCGGGGTGTCGATTCTTCTCGCGATTAATCAGGTATTTAATTTAGGCTTTTTCGTTGGCTATGTTTTGCTCGACAGTCGCTATATGTATCTCATCACTGGGGTCATGCTGAGCATGGTGTTTGTGACGTTTCCGGCGACTAAGCACAGCCCAACCCACGTGCCGTGGTATGACATCGTGATCATGCTCGTCATAGCCTGTGTTTTCTCGTACTTTGCTTTTTATGCCGAGCGTATTGTGCTCGAAGCGTGGGAGTATGCAGCACCGCCGATCGGCGTTTGGCTGGCTTTGGTGACATGGGTTATCGTCATGGAGGCCGGCAGGCGCGCGGGCGGTTGGCCAGTTTTCGCCATCGTTGCTGTGTTCTCACTTTATCCAACTTTCGCCGATAAACTGCCCGACGTGATGGCTGCGCTTAGCATTCCCGTTCAAGACGTCGCTATGTTTCATGTAATGGGCGAGGAAAGTCTGTTTGGCATACCCATGCAGGTGTTCGCCCAGCTTGTTTTTGGCTTTCTGGTTTTCGGCGTCTCGCTGCAATACACCGGCGGTGGTCCTTTTTTCATCAATCTCGCCTTCGCACTGCTCGGGCATAAGCGTGGTGGGCCTGCGAAGGTGTCAATTTTTTCAAGCGGCCTCATGGGCTCGATGAGCGGTGGGCCTATAAGTAACGTGCTCACCACCGGGCCACTGTCGATTCCCGCGATGCAGCGTATTGGGTTTACGCGCGAATATGCGGCGGGAGTCGAAGCCTGTGCGTCGACGGGCGGCGTGTTAATGCCGCCTATTATGGGCGCTACTGCGTTTGTCATGGCGAGCTTTCTCAACATAGTTACGTCACCGTTGCAATCGCCGCAATTGTTCCATCGCTTCTTTATTTTTTTGGCCTGTTTATGCAAATTGATGCCCACGCTGCGCGCGATAATTTGCAGGGCTTGCCAAAAGAGGAGCTGCCTAAGATAGGCGAGGTATTCCGCGACGGGTGGTATTTCATTGCTGTGTTTGCTTCCTTAATTTGGATGCTTGTTTTCATGCAGCGTGAAGCTGTTGCGCCGTTCTATGCGACTGCGTTGTTACTCGTTATCAATCAGTTTACCAAGCACAGGCTCGACGCGAATAAACTGCTCGAGTTAGTGGCGACTATGGGCAAGCTTCTTGCCGAGCTTGCGGGAATTCTCGCTGCCATCGGCCTCATCATTGGTGGCCTCGCGGTGACAGGCATCGCTGGCACAATTGCTAACGATCTCGTCTATTTAGCCGGCGACAATGTGCTTGTCCTTCTGCTCATGGGTGCGCTCACCAGTTTTATTTTGGGCATTGGTATGACGGTAACCGCCGCTTACATCTTTCTCGCCATCGTGCTGGTTCCTGCATTGACTAACTCGGGGCTCGATCCTCTCGCGAGCCACATGTTTGTGATGTATTGGGGTATGTTGAGTTTCATTACGCCGCCTGTTGCACTGGCAGCGTTTGCCGCAGCGTCGGTGGCACAGGTGTCGCCCATGCGCGCAGGATTCGAAGCGATGCGGCTTGGCGCAATTATCTATTTTGTGCCTTTCTTCTTTGTGTTTAATCCTGCACTTCTCTTGCAAGGGTCGTGGTTCGAGAATCTTCAGGCATTATCAACTGCGCTAGTAGGTGTCGCCTTAGTTTCCGCTGCACTGCAGGGCTACTTAATAGGCTTGGGTGATTTGGGCCGCGGCGCGCTCAGTTGGGTTGTGCGGGCCTTAGTAGGTATTGCGGGTATTACTCTCGCGCTTCCCGCAGGCGGATTGTTTGGCATAAGCCAGCTGCTTCTGCTTGCGATAGCAGGCGGTGCGCTTGTGCTTGGCTTGGGGCTGAGGAGACTGAACGTAGCCAACCAGAATGTACCTGCTCTATGAGGCGGTCCAATGATGAAAATCGAACGCTCGCGAGAGTGAAGGAATAACCACGTAATGAATAAACTAACGAGTAGCTTTCGCGACCTAGTTGCCGAAGCCGAGAAAGAAATTGAGATCTTGAGTCCTGCGCAGGTTCGAGCAGCGCTTGATTCGTCTACTGGCGGCCTGCTGCTCGTCGACCTAAGGGATGTGCGCGAGGTTAAGAGAGAGGGACGCATTGCGGGTTCCCTTCATATTCCTCGAGGTATGCTCGAATTTTGGATTGATCCCGAAAGCCCCTACTATCGGCGCGAGTTCGACGAAGTAGACGGGCTGATACTCTACTGCAATAAGGGTTGGCGCTCTGCGCTCGCCGCTCAGACACTGAAACGAATGGGCGCCGAAGGCGTTGCGCATATGCAAGGAGGCATGGAGAACTGGAAGGCCGAAGGTGGCGCGATAGAACAGGTGTCTTCCTAGAACCTCGCAGCCGATGCCAAAAATCAATCGCGCGACCTTCAAACGCGCACAAGAGAGTGAGACAGGCCGATGCGTAATTTTTTGCAATTAGTTTGTGCGCCGCTGCGTTTGGGTTGCTTGTTTGGTCTTTGTTTTTTCAGTCTGAATTCTGTGCATGCGCAGCCGCAGCAAAACTTACCCGCACTTGCGCTCGTTGGTTACCAAGCGTTCGCCCTGCGAGTGAGCGACATAGACAGATCTGTGCGATTTTACAGTGATGTTTTTGGCGCAGCGCCGGTGCGCGATGCTACACGTGCGACCTATGCACTTGGTACAAGTAATCAGCATTTCATTCTTTCGGAAGCCGAGGGCGATGAGCCGCTTGGCTTTGCTTGGATTGGCTTAGGTGTGCGTAATTTCGATAGGCAAAGTGTCATCGAAGCATTGTCGCAGCTTGGTTTTTCGCCTATCGAGGCTCAGGAACAAAGGCCTTTAACTCGCGCAATGCGGTTCTGGAGCGACGAAAAATGGGGCCAAGACGCGCTGTTTTTTGCCGATGCCGAGGGCATTGTGTACAGGGTTATGTCCACAGACGATTGCGGGGCGTGTGCCCCCGCAGCAAGTGCTGCGGGTTTGTTTTCGGCGCAGGGCATTAACCACTTTACTAATTTTGTGGCCAACTACGAGCGTGGCAATCGCCTGTTCTTCGAAGGCCTCGGCCTCGGTATACTTGCCTATCAAGGCCCGACTTCCCCAACTGTTAGCCTTGGCGATGGCCTGCAATTTTTGATGTATGTCGGAGGTACCGATAACTCGTCTCCAAGCGTGCCGGGCCGCACCGATCATGTCAGTTTGAGTGTGGCTGAGTTCGATGTTGAGGCTATTCGTACGCGGTTAACGTCTTATGGCTTAGCCCCGAGTGATGGACAGCGGCCACCTCGAGCGCTGGCTCATTGGGTAAGCCTGCGGCAACCTAATCGAGGAGGCGTAGTAGGAGGGACGCCTGAAGTATATTTTAGTGACCCCGACGGCCTTGCTATACAAATACAAGATGCCGGCTATTGCGGCGGTGGTGGCTATCTCGGTGATCAATGCGATTAGCGTGCAGCAGCCGCGTAAAGAATTATAGAAACGAATAAGGACGACATTATGGAATACCGTTATATCGGCAAGAGTGGCCTTCGTGTCACGCCAATCTGCATGGGCACGATGAGTTTCGGCAGTTGGAGCGACAAAAAAGAGTCGTTTAAGATTCTCGATACCGCGTACGATCGCGGTATTAATTTTTTTGATACCGCCGAGGTCTACCCAGTGCCGCCGAATGCTGAAACTGTTGGTGTCACCGAGAAGATAGTCGGGGAGTGGATTCAGACGAAGCCGCGCGACTCGCTTATTGTCGCGACTAAAGTTGCAGGCGCGGCGGCGGGCTGGTTTGTGCCACCGGTTCGTCACGGGATGACTGCGATAGACCGGTTTCATATCGAGACTGCTATCGAAGGCAGTTTGCGTCGACTCGGCACCGACTATATAGATCTTTATCAAGTTCACTGGCCAGACCCCATCGTGCCAATCGAAGAGTCGATGGAGGCGCTCGGTCGCTTAGTTCAGGCAGGCAAGGTTCGGTATCTTGGGACGTCTAATGAGACAACCTACGGGCTTACGAAGGCGAATACCATTGCCTCATACGAAGGGCTGGCGAAGTTCCAGTCGATTCAAAATAATTTCTCTTTGCTGCACAGACGTTTCCTCGACGAATTGGCCGACGCCTGTCGTCAGGAAAACGTGTCATTACTCCCGTATTCGCCAATCGGTGGTGGTGTGCTGAGCGGTAA
>JGI20160J14292_10004263_pt1 | contig 10657 bp, 9 predicted proteins | sample COG_10_FD_14292 | JGI IMG/M metagenome (IMG submission 14292) | reverse complement strand
CAAGTCGTGTGCCGCAGCTATGCAATGTCACGCTACTCGGTCGACTAACTCGGTTCGATTTAGCTGGGCAACGCGTGTATTTGGACGTTGCCCACAATCCTCACGCTGTTGTCAGGCTAGCAGCCGAGCTGTCTCGTCGAGGCTGCCCGAGCATTCGGGTGGTTTTCGGTTTATACGCCGATAAAGATGTTCAAGCGATTATTGCTGCGATCGGCCCGATGGTGCACTTTTGGCATCTGACGCAGGTAAGCGAGGCCCGTGCATTGCCTGTCGAGCAACTTATGACGTGTTTGCCTGCGCCCGACCAAGCGCGGGCTGAAATGACCGGTTCGGTTCAGCAAGCCCTGGAAAATGCGATTCGGTCGTCCGGGGGCTCTGATACGATTGTTGTCTTCGGTTCTTTCCCTGTGGTGGGTGAAGCCTTAGAATATCTAGACCTTCAGTCCGGCGCTAGGTTGCAGTAATTTGGAAACAAAACTCAAATACCGCATGGTCGGGATCCTTGTTCTAACAGCCTTAGCTGTGATTTTTATTCCGATGATCTTTAGTGGCTCGGAGCACGACCGAGATACCTACCTTGCGGAAATTCCGAAAGGACCCGGCTTTGGTCAGGGGCGGCGGGTTTCTGTGATTGATCTACAAGCTGAGATGCGAGCAAGAGAGCGCGAAAGTGCCGCCAGAATGCCCCTAGATAAAATCGATCAAACCGATTACACCGATCAGCCAGGGCAGATCTTAGACCAAAATGGTCTGCCCATTGGTTGGAGTCTTCAGGTAGCGAGTTTTCGAGATCAGGATAATGCCGTGAAATTAAGGGCAAGTATTCGCCTGCTGGGGCACGGCAGTTATGTGCTCAGGAGCTTAACCAATGAAGGCTTGTTCTTTCAGGTTCTGGTTGGACCGTCCCTCGATCGAAATGCGTTGTTGAAGGTTGGGCAACAACTCTCGGCTGAAATGGACCTTTCTGTACAAATTGTTCGTTATCGGGTCGAAGACGATTCGAACCAGGTCGGGGGATGAGCTTGGATTTCGCGAATCTTGATTGGATTATTCTTGCAATCCTATTGGTGTCGACAATCTTGTCGGCCTTTCGCGGGTTTGTTCGTGAGGCGTTAGCGCTCGGCAGCTGGATACTCGCGGTGATTGTTGCGCGGTGGTTTGCGCCGGCGCTTTCGATGCACTTATCACCTTTCATTGACATGGCGTCGGCTCGAACGCTGATGGCATATGGCATCTTGATTATCGGAACGCTGATTGTTTGTGGCCTGCTGACGCGGGTCCTCAGTGAGCTCATCAGAGTCTCGGGACTGAGTGCCACCGACAGATTGCTCGGCATGGTGTTTGGCTTTTTACGCGGCGCGTTGGTCGTTTTGCTCGGTGTTACGGCATTGCATTATTTTACACCCGTGTCTCAAGACCCGTGGTGGCAAGCGTCACGCCTGGTACCATTGGTGCTGGACTTGCTCAACGTCATAAAGCCGCTGGTGTTAGAACACTCCGATCAGCTGCTCCGAAATTTAGTGAAGGGATAGCAATATGTGTGGCGTCGTTGGATTGGTTGGACAAAAGCGCGTTAGTTTTGATCTTTATGATGCCATTTCAATGCTACAACATCGCGGGCAAGATGCAGCCGGAATCGTAACCTGTGAAGGCGATCGGCTAACCCTACGGAAAGAGAATGGATTGGTGAGAGATGTCTTTAATCAATCGCATCTAGAATCCCTAGCCGGCAATATGGGCCTGGCGCATGTGCGATATCCGACGGCAGGAACCTCGAGTGCTGCCGAGGCGCAACCGATGTATGTGAACTCGCCCTTCGGTATCTGCATGGCGCACAACGGCAATTTAATTAACGCCAATGAACTCAATGAGGAGCTGTTCCGAACGGATCGGCGGCATATCAACACCAGCAGCGACTCAGAAGTGTTACTCAATGTTTTTGCACATGAATTGCAAGGGATTGCTGGCTTAAGGGTCTTGCCCGAAGACGTTTTTAAAGCCGTTGAGCGGGTCCATCATCGTGCTGTGGGCGCTTACGCGGTTGTAAGTCTGATTACGGGCTATGGACTCGTCGGCTTCAGGGATCCCAATGGCATTCGGCCGCTGGTCTTGGGTCGACGGAAGACACCGTCGGGTTATGACTACATGTTAGCTTCAGAAAGCGTGGCGCTGAGTGTTTTAGGGTTTGAGTTGATGGAAGATATTGCGCCGGGCGAGGTAATTTATATTGAGTCGAATGGTCGCTTGCATCGCCGGTTGACCGAAGTCAAGACGCGATGGTCTCCGTGTATTTTTGAGCATGTATACTTAGCGCGACCGGACTCGATCATGGATGGCATTTCAGTTTACAAAACCCGATTAAAAATGGGTGAGAAATTGGCCGATAAAATCTTAAGGCTCTGGCCCAATCATGACATCGATGTGGTGATCCCCATACCCGATACCAGCTGCACAGCGGCATTGCCAATGGCGCACCGTTTGGGCGTGAAGTACAGAGAAGGTCTGGTGAAGAATCGTTATATCGGGCGAACCTTTATCATGCCCGGACAGGAAGAACGTTATAAATCAGTTCGTCGTAAGCTCAACACCATAGAATTGGAATTTAAAGGCAAGAATGTGTTGTTGGTGGATGACTCGATCGTTCGAGGCACGACCTCTCGACAGATTGTTCAGATGGCAAGGGATGCCGGTGCTAAGAAGGTCTATCTTGCCTCCGCCGCGCCGCCGGTCCGGCATCCTAATGTTTATGGCATTGATATGCCCGCGCCGACGGAGTTCGTGGCGCATGATCAAACAGAAGCTGAGATTCAAGCCTACATAGGCGTTGATTGGTTAATTTACCAGGACCTCGAGGACCTTCAGGCCTGTGCGGCGGGAATCAATGACAAAGTCGACGGCTTTGATTGCTCGGTTTTTAATGGAGAATATGTGACGGAGGGGGTTAGTGTCCGTTATCTGGAGCGCATCGAACAGCAGCGGAATGACCAGGCAAAACGGCAACGAGTTGATGGCGCCAAGGACAGCCGCGAGTTACACAATTATCATTAAATTGATCCGAAACCCATGAATGAGTCGATACAAAGCGTTTTAGAGGGGCTTGACACCATTATCTTGGGTAAGCAGCGGGAAGTGCGCTTGGCGCTTGCGAGTCTGCTGGCGGGTGGACACTTGCTGATCGAAGACGTGCCGGGCACTGGCAAGACCACCCTCGCGCTGGCCTTAGGCCGAGTGCTGGGACTGCAGCACAAACGGGTTCAGTTTACCGTTGATGTTTTGCCTAGCGATATCACTGGAAGTTCGATATATCGGCAAAGTGAACAAGCGTTTGAGTTCCATCCGGGCCCAATATTTAGCCAGATTCTACTCGCAGATGAAATTAATCGCGCGATGCCCAAGACACAAAGCGCTCTGCTTGAGGCCATGGAAGAAAATGCGGTTAGCCAAGACGGCATAACCTATCCGTTGCCGTCGCCTTTTTTCGTCATCGCAACCCAAAATCCGATGCACCACTCGGGGACCTACCCGCTGCCAGAATCGCAGTTGGATCGGTTCTTGATGACGCTGCAAATGGGCTATCCCAGTGCAGATGCGGAGCTCGTTTTGTTAACCAGCGGCGCTACTCGCCAAAAAGTGCTCGACCAACCGGCCTTGTGTACGGCCGAGCAACTGCTTGGCTGGCAAGCAGACGTGCGGGCGGTCAAAGTTGCCAGCGCGATTGCAGATTATGTGTTGCGGTTGGTTCGACAGTCGCGCGGAGATGCGTCGTTTGAGATGGGACTCTCGCCGAGAGGTGGGCTTGCGCTGATGGCGGCAAGCCGAGCCTGGGCCCTCTTGCAGGGCCGCGATTTTGTGACGCCAGAAGACGTGCAGGCGGTCTTCGCCGCGGTTTGTCAGCACCGATTGCGGTTTCGCAGTACTGAGGACCGTGCTGGCTTACTGCACTCAATCAACGATTTTTTGAATCAAGTCGATGTGGTGGCTTAGCACCAAATGGTCTCAGCGGGCCGAAAAATTTCGGACAAAACGGTTCAAATCCTGGCTCGATCGACGGGTCCCGCCCGCCCAAGCAATCCGATTATCCCACCGTAACATCTTTATTGTGCCAACCCGTCAGGGCTTTGGTTTTGTCCTGATCCTGCTTTTGATTCTGATTGCCGGTATCAATTATCAGAATGCATTGGCCCATGCGTTGGCTTTTTTGATGTTGGGATTGTTTTTAGTGGCCATGCTGCAAACCCATCGTAATTTGGCGGGGCTGGTCCTCAGTCAGACCGTGCCTGTTGAAGGGTTTGTNGGGCAAAAGATCTCGGTCGCCTTTCAAGTTCAAAGCGATGCNGGCCGGGTTCACGATGGATTGTCTTTTTTTTGGCCGAATGCCCGGGTTGTTCAAGGCTTTGGCGTTGATCGCAATGGAACCACGATTTACCGCCAGACGACCCCTGAGCAGCGGGGCTGGCATGCGCCAGGCCGCATAAGGCTTGAAACGGTGTACCCATTTGGACTTTTTAGGGCATGGTCTTGGTTGGACTTCGACTGCAAGATTCTGAGTTATCCGAAACCGGTGCCTTGCGATCACTTGGTGAGTCAAACCGATTCAAAGCTTGGGGCAGGACGGCGCTCGAGTTTAGGGACGGATGACGTCAAAGCACTGAGAGACTTCCAAGACGGCGATGATCAACGAAATATTCATTGGCGTGCATCCGCCAAACTCGACCGATTGATGGTTAAATCCTATGAGTCCCAGCTGTCAGCCAGTCAGTGGCTTCGTTTGGAGGCGATGCGTGAGTTGCCGATGGCTGACCGGTTGGGTGGTCTGGTCTATCTCATTGAGGCGGCATCACAACGTGGTGATGCCTTTGGATTGGATTTAAACGGTCAGCAATTGCCCGTCGCATCAGGGCCCGGGCAAGAACGAGAAGCGCTCAAGCGTTTAGCGCTTTTTGATTGGCCTGGCTTTAAATGATGATGGTTCAGCGTCCAGCGCTGCTTTGGATGTTGGCAAGTCAAAGCCTGATGCTCGCGCCGCACGGATCGCGCATGCCGTTATGGATGTTAATTGGCTGCTTTGTCATCGTTGCGTTTACGCTCGCTCGAATTCAGGGCCACGTAAGGTTGCCTTCGAAGTGGGTGGCCGTTGCCAGCGTGTTCTTGGGCTGGGGGTTGCTGTGGCGAGAATATGGCAGTCCGATGGTGGTCGAGTTTTGGGTCGATCTCTTACTGTTTATGTACACGGCGAAGCTGCTTGAACTCGTCTCAAAACGAGATGTCGCTCAGGTAATGCTCTTAAGTTTTTTTGTTGCCATGACCCATTTTTTGTTTGACGAGTCAATGTTGCAAACTATCGTGACCTTTTCGGGCCTGGTCATGGTCATGGCAACGCTGATTGCCGTTCATTCGAGTTCGACCCAAACGCTGGGGCGGCAACCGTTAAAGCTTGCCAGCATCGCGTTTCTGCAAGCTGTACCGTTGCTCGTAATCTTATTTGTTTTTTTTCCGAGGCTTAGCCCATTTTGGACGATCCCCTTAGAGAAGGGGACGGCTGTCACTGGCTTGAGTGATCGGTTAATGCTGGGTGATATTCACAGTTTGGTGCAGTCCGATGCGCTGGCCTTTCGAGTTAATTTTGCAGCAGCGCCGCCAGCCTCAAGAGACCTCTATTGGCGGACCTTGGTGTTGAGCGAGATCTCGGAGGGTGGATGGGTTGTCGGAAGCCCGCCAAGGCCCAAGACCGCCATCGAAACCCCGGCCGAGGTGATCGATTACGAGCTTCTCAGTCAGCCGATGCGGGTGCCGTTTATACCATCATTAGATCGGATTCTGTCCGTTGAAGGCGCGTCGGTCAGCCTAGATCCGCTCGGGTTTGTGCGCAGCACGAGCGTCTTACAAACGGTCAGTCAGTATCAAATGCGGAGCGGTCTCAACCCGGTCGATGGGGTTGATTTGTCAAAGGCGGAGCGCGTGGCGTACCTTGCGCTGCCGAAGCGAACAAATCCTTTGGCGCAAGCCCATGGCACGGCGCTTGCCGAGAATCATCAAGCGCCGGACGCAAGGATTCAGGCTGTTCTTGCTTGGTACTTTGATGACTTTACCTACACGTTAAATCCAGGTGCGAGCGAAGGAGATTCGATCGATCACTTTTTGTTTGAGACCCGGCGCGGGTTTTGTGAACATTTTGCTGCGAGTTTCACCTGGATTATGCGGGCNGCGGGCATTCCGGCAAGGGTGGTGCTAGGTTATCAGGGCGGTGCTTACAACCCATCGGGGAACTACATCGAAGTGCGTCAGTTCGATGCCCATGCCTGGTCTGAGGTGTGGGTGCAAGGGGAGGGCTGGCGCCGGGTGGATCCAACGGCGTTTGTTGCGCCCGAGCGAATTGAGGCGGGTATGGGCGCGTCGGCTGCGGGTATGGATGGTTTGATGACGGGTAAAGCGTGGGATTATTTCCAAATGCAGAGTTTGGGATGGCTTTTTGATCTGCAGTTGCAATTGCAAGCGCTCAGTCACCTTTGGGACAGGGTCGTTGTGAATTACGACCAGGCTCAGCAACTGCGGTGGTTAACAACGGTTTGGCCAGATCTTGAACTTGAAGATTTGGCGCCCCTTGCTTTGGCCGCTTTTTTACTTGGCCTCGGAGTGATTACGGTAGGTTTCGTTGCATCCCCCTTCCGGCGACGATTGTCACAAGAAGCCCGATGGTATCGAGGCTACGTTAATTGTTTGGACGCGGAGGCGCGAGATCAAATAAGTCGAGGGGCAGGGGTTGCCCGTTGCCAAGAAGTCTGGCGTCTAACGCGTCCAGCGGAGGCGGCACTCGCATGTGAGTTCGTCGACAGGTTCGAGTTGCGGCTATACCAAAATGATCAAAGCGTTGTGCCAAGCAGTATCTCAAAAACATTGCTGGTGCTNAGAGTCAGGCTCGCCTGGATGAGGCTTACANAGAAGCGCTAGTGGCGTCTTGAACACGGAAGGTCACNAGGTAAGGTTTGATCGAATACGGGCTCGCGTGAGCCCGTATTCGTCGCAGGTTAGGTTAGCTGACCTCGACCACATTCACGGCTGGGATNAGGGCGCTATCGGCAGACTTTTGAAAGGACTCAATTTCGTTAAAGTTGAGATAGCGGTAAATCTCCGCACTCATGGGCTCTAAGTTTTTCGCGTATTCCTGATACTCTTCAACGCTCGGTAGCTTGCCCAAAATACTGGCGACTGCCGCGAGTTCCGCCGAGGCAAGAAAGACATCTGCGCCATCGCCAAGACGATTCGGGAAGTTCCGCGTTGAGGTTGAGACGGCCGTCGACTTGGGCGCAATTCGCGCTTGATTGCCCATGCACAAAGAGCATCCTGGCATTTCAGTCCGCGCGCCAGCCTGGGCAAAGACATTATAGACGCCCTCTTCCATTAATTGATGCTCATCCATTTTAGTGGGGGGAGAGATCCACAACCGGGTGGGGATGGATTTCGCATTTTGGAGCATGTTAGCGGCGGCTCTAAAGTGCCCAATGTTGGTCATGCACGAACCGATGAAAACTTCATCGATCTTTCGCCCGGCGACTTCTGATAGAGGCTTCACGTCATCGGGGTCGTTGGGGCAGGCGAGTAGAGGTTCCTTTATTTCATTCAGATCAATTTCGATAATTTCATAATAGTTGGCGTCGGGATCCGGCGTCATCAAGGTCGGGTTGTCAAGCCAGGCGCTCATGGCATCGATTCGACGTGCGATGGTTCGGGTGTCCCCATAACCTTGGGCAATCATCCACTTCAGCAAGGTCACATTCGATGTGAGATATTCTTTGATCGAAGCCTCACCCAGTTGAATGGTGCACCCGCCAGCGGATCTTTCTGCTGAAGCATCTGAAATCTCAAAAGCCTGTTCAACTTTCAGATCAGGGAGCCCTTCGATTTCAAGGATCCGGCCGCTGAAGACATTCTTTTTACCTTCTTTTGCAACCGTAAGCAGGCCGCGCTGAATAGCCGCATAGGGAATGGCATTAACCAGATCGCGCAAAGTGATGCCGGGTTGCATTTCACCCTTGAACCGGACCAGTACAGACTCTGGCATATCAAGTGGCATGACCCCGAGTGCTGCGGCAAAGGCAACCAAACCGGAACCGGCCGGAAAGCTAATCCCATTGGGAAGCGGGTATGGGAGTCGCCGCCTGTACCGACGGTGTCGGGCAATAACATTCGATTCAGCCAAGAATGGATGATGCCGTCACCTGGCCGCAATGCAACGCCGCCACGGGTTTGGATAAAGTCAGGGAGTTGGTGCTGGGTTTCGATATCGACTGGCTTTGGATAAGCCGCCGTATGGCAAAACGATTGCATGACGAGATCGGCCGAAAAGCCAAGACAGGCGAGTTCTTTAAGTTCGTCGCGGGTCATCGGACCGGTTGTATCCTGAGAGCCAACGGTTGTCATTCTCGGTTCGCAATAGTCGCCGGGGCGTATGCCAGGCAGTCCACATGCTTTACCAACAATCTTTTGCGCCAAGGTATAGCCTTGTTGGCTGCTTGCGGCAGGCAGATCTTTTCGGAAGACATCGGATGGGCCAAGACCTAGGGCCTCTCGCGCACGTTCTGTTAGACCGCGGCCGATAATCAACGGGATTCTGCCACCGGCTCGAACTTCATCCAAGAGGACTTCATTAGCCAGTTCAAAGTTGGACAGCACCGCGCCCGATTGGTCGGTAATTTTGCCGTCATATGGATGGATATTGATGATTTGGCCCATCTCGAGCGCGCTGACGTCGCACTCGATCGGCAATGCGCCGGCATCTTCCATCGTGTTGAAAAAGATGGGGGCAATTTTGCCGCCCAATACGAAGCCACCATCACGCTTGTTTGGAATATGCGGGACGTCGTCCCCCATGTGCCAGAGCACTGAATTGGTTGCCGACTTACGGGATGACCCAGTACCCACAACGTCACCAACGTATGCGATCGGGAAGCCTTGGGTTTTCAGTTGCTCGATGGTTTCAAGGGGCTTGTCCATCGTGTTGATTAGCATGGATTTGGCATGCAGCGGAATGTCTGGGCGGCTCCAGGCATCCCCTGCGGGGGACAAATCGTCGGTATTGGTTTCGCCCTCAACCATGAAAACGGTAACGGTGATGGACTCAGCCAGAGCGGGCTTGCGGGTAAACCAATCGGCGTCCGCCCAAGCCTTGAGCACCTTAGCAGCCTGTGGGTTGGTTTTTGCTTTTTCGACGACATCGTGGAACGCATCAAACATTAACAATGTTTTAGATAAAGCCGCGGCCGCGTCGTCCGCCACATCGTCGTGATCTAAAAGGTCAATCAAGGGCTCAATGTTATAACCGCCGAGCATGGTGCCCAGCAATTGGGTTGCAAGGGCAGGATTGATGAGCGGTGACGCGGTTTCACCTTTCGCAATGGCGGCCAGATAGCCGGCCTTGATATAGGCGGCGTCATCGACACCTGCTGGCACTCGATCGCTGATAAGCTCGAGTAAGAAGGTTTCTTCTCCGGCGGGCGGGTTCGTTAACAGGGCAGTCAGATCATGAACCTGCTCGGCAGTTAAAGGCTTGGGCACAATGCCCGCCTCGGCGCGTTCTTGAACGTGTTGTCGATAAGCTTCAAGCACAGGGGTATCCTTGTTATTCATTGAGATTTTTTTNGGCAGCCATGGCTGCTAGAATGCGCCGATTCTACACTAAAGTCGTACTGATTTTAAGCGAGTGAAGATCGCAATCTAAGGATCTATTGTTATGACATTCGAGCAGCTTAATCTCGTACCAACCCCGGATGCTTGGTTGCAAAGGGCGTCAGCCGACCTGCCAACGCTTCTAATCGATCACGCAAACTGTGAAAAGAAAGCCGCCTCAACCGCGCTGAACCTCATGTATCGCTATGTTGAGTACCCGGTGCTGCTGCAGGCCTTATCCAAGCTCGCCAGAGAAGAGCTCCGACATTTTGAGCAAGTCCTCGGGGTCATGGCTGAGCGCAAAATCAACTACGAGCAAATGACCTCGGCGCGCTACGCGGGCGAAATGCGTCGACTTGTACAAACCCATGAGCCCGATCGGTTGATTGATCTTCTGGTGATGTCGGCCGTCATTGAAGCAAGAAGCTGCGAGCGGTTTGGGCGTCTGTGTGAGGTGCTGGATCCAGATTTGACTGCATTTTATGGTTCCTTGTTGAACTCAGAAAAGCGGCATTTTCTCAGTTACTTAAAGTTTGCCAACGAAATCTCGGGCAATGAGGCGGCGGTAGCGGCGCGTCTTTCCGTGTTTTTGGCGGCAGATGCCGAGCTGATAACGGGCGCTGACGAACAGTTTCGGTTTCATTCGGGTGTGCCGGGTATCAGACAGATTAATTTATTGTGGTACTTGGCGCATGGGGAACCCTGCGAGATGAAGCCTGGGGCGGCGTCTTCGGATAGATCAGCTTCGGATTGCCAGATCGTCGGGCCTTGCTTGAAAGGTCGCAGGTAAGGGCTGGCGCCATGAGCGACTGTTATTGAACTTGGCGCAGGCTCGCGTCGCTTGTGATTTGAAAGGGCGCTAGGCAATCGATCTAAAGCGGTTTGTCAGATGGCGATAAGCCGCCTGATGTGGTCAAGGATGACGGTTGCGGCGGCGGTCGTTCTTGCCTTAAGGGACTAAAGTGCGAAGGCTTCTAGAATCAGCCCGCTGTCT
>JGI20160J14292_10004261_pt1 | contig 10662 bp, 8 predicted proteins | sample COG_10_FD_14292 | JGI IMG/M metagenome (IMG submission 14292) | reverse complement strand
TTAATTAGAACGATCGATGATAATTTTTTTGATGATCATAATTATAGATCTCCAGCATTGCCTACGTTAGCTGGAGGTCAATTGCCCTCAGGGTTCAATCCTGCCAAAACCTATAACTCGAGACAGCACCCACGGGGTCTAGCTATGACTATTTTTGGTTTATCAGATGCTGTGATGAGTCTTGGATTGCCATGGGAGGAGATCTTAGCAAAAGTTCCTCGACAAAAAATTTCATGCGTCTCTGGTTGTGCAGTTGCTCAAGCTGATAAATATGGGATGGGAGGTATGTTTCAAGCTTCCATGGCCAACTCTAGAGTTACTAGCAAACATATGGCCATGTCATTAGGTGAAGGCAGTGCAGACTTTGGTCATGCATATGTTTTGGGAAGCATGGGCTCTACAGGTAACTACACAGGCGCTTGTGCAACTTTTCAATACAATCTAAAACTGGGCATATCAATGATTCAATCAGGTGAATCTCTCATTAGTATTGTGGGCGCTGCAGAATCAGGAATTGTTCCTGAAATATATGAAGCATTTTCTGCTACTAAGGGCTTAGCTGAAGATGAAAATCTAATAAAATTGCAAGAAAAACTTGGCGAAGATTGCAATGAGCCCAATCATCGCAAAATCTGCAGACCCTTTGGTGAAAATATAGGCATGAGTTTAGGAGAGTCAGCTCAATTTGTGGTTTTGATGGCTGATAGCCTTGCTCTCGAACTTGGTTTAAATATTCATGGTGCAGCTTTATCGAGTCATATCCACGCTGATGGTTATAAAAAATCTATTTCTGGTCCTGGAGCTGGAAATTATTTGACAGTTGGAAAAGTGTTTAATGAAATTAATAGCCATTTTGGTCAAGAAGCGATGAATAAAACTTTTTTTCATGCGCATGGAACTAGCACTCCACAAAATAGAGAAAGTGAGTCTCATATTATTTCAAGCATGGCCAAAGCTTTTGGAGTTAAATCTTTACCTGTCACTGCAATTAAATCTTATCTTGGTCACTCTCTGGCAGCTGCAGGAGGCGATCAAATGATTAGTTCGCTCGGTAGTTGGAGAAATAATTGGATTCCTGGTATTTGCTCTACTCCAAAACTTGCTGATAACGTTTTTACTGAAAATGTAAATTTTTTATTAGAAAACCTAGAATTTGAAGACGGTGAATTTGATTTCGCTGTTTTAAATGCAAAAGGTTTTGGTGGTAACAATGGCACGGCCCTCCTTGCCTCCCCGGCAAAAACCATGGAACTGCTTCAAGCAAAATATTCCTCAGAACAAATAAAAAAATACCAAGCTCAAAAACAATCTGTCGATGATCAATTGCTTGAAAATAAAAATAAGATTCTTCAGGGAGACACGAAATCTAGATACATTTTTGGAGAGAATGTAATAGATGGGATGAATGATTTTGAAGTTGAGCCCCATCAAATTACAAATAAATTAAATGATGAAAAGTTCCATTTAGAATCAACTTTACCTTACAAAGATTTTCTTAAAGGTTAAAATAAATATTTAAATAGACTAAAAAAATAACTATGGCTGAAAATATTTCAAATTTAGAAAATGCAGATGACTTTGATCAGATCGTAACTCCCTCAGATGAGCTCATCAAATCCTTTGAGCATATGTTGATCGACATAGGCGAAGATACAACTAGAGATGGTTTGCTTGATACGCCCAAAAGAGCAGCAGCTGCATTCAAATTTCTTAATCATGGCTATAAGCTGAGCTTGGAAAAAGTGGTCAATAATGCCTTGTTTGAATCAGATATAGAGGACATGGTTGTGGTGAGAGACATAGAGTTTTACTCTCTGTGCGAGCATCATATGTTGCCTTTTAATGGCAGATGTCATGTGGCCTATATTCCCAATGGCAAGGTATTAGGTCTGAGCAAAATTGCAAGAGTTGCTGACATGTTTGCTCGTCGACTTCAAATCCAAGAGAGGCTGACTCATCAGATTGCCGAAGCAATTACAGACATAACTGGATGCAAGGGTTGCGCCGTGGTCGTTGAGGCTCAACACATGTGCATGGTTATGCGTGGCGTGCAAAAACAAAATTCTGTGATGAAAACTTCTGCAATGATGGGAGTCTTTAGAAACAACCCTGCAACAAGGGCAGAATTCTTTTCTTTGCTGCCTAATTAATTAAGCGGGGTCTTCGGCTTTAGGCTCTTCAGAGCTCAGCTCTACAGATTCTGCATCTACGACCTCTTCTTGGATCTCTGGCTCCCCCTCATCGTTGCTATTAAATGGCCATGGTTTCGCATCGGTGTTAAAACTGAGGAAGTTAAGTGAGTCATTGAAAAAACCATGCAGCCAATTATTTGCAGATTGCAGTTGGTTATTGGTTTTAGAGGTGAACAGATAAAAAATAAATTGAACGGCCACAAGAACTATTAAGATGCTGACTACAAAATTAATAGCTGCGCCATATATGACCATAAAAAAAAGGCGCTGCCATTTTGTCAGATCCAATAATTCATCTTTATTTATTTCATTCATAATTTTTCCTTATAAGTAAATTCTACATCAACTTCATTGGGGTGATCGAGTAAATCCTGAATTAATTGCTCTGCTGAGGCATCAGAATACAAGATTTCATACAAAGAAGTTACAAGGGGCATCTTCACATTCATCTTACGTGCTTCATGATAAACAACTTCAAGAGTTTTAGCGCCCTCAGCAACTTGCCCAATTCTCTCTTTTGCTTCAAACAAAGAAAGATCCTCAGCAATTAATTCGCCAAGCTGAAAATTTCTAGATAATTTTGAGGTGCAGGTTGCCATCAAGTCACCCATACCAGCTAACCCCAAAAAGGTAATGGGGTTTGCACCTTTGGCTACAGCAAATCGACTCATCTCTGCCATGCTTCTGGTTACTATAAAACCTAAGGCATTTTCTCCAACCAATTTGGCATGAGCAATACCACAACAAATAGCATAAATATTTTTTAAGGCCCCCGCTAATTCAACGCCCTGGATGTCTTGACTAGAAAAAACCTTAAAGGTATTTGAAGACAGCATTGACTTAATTTCAAAAGCTATGCCCTCATTCTCGCAGGCAATCACAGTTCCTGCCAATTTCTCTTCGGCTATTTCCTTAGCAAGATTTGGACCGCTGAGCACTCCAACCTTATCGCCTATAATATGCCCTAGGTGTTGAGTGATGATATCTGTCATTGTTCTAAAGGGCTGGGATTTTATTCCTTTGGTGCAAGAGATAACTGTTACTGAAGGACTGATCAGTGGTTCTAATCTAGAAATAACTTCCTCAAAGATAATGCTTGGTGTGGCGACTAAAATAAATTGCGCATCCATAATTACCGAGGCTAAATCTTCATCAGCAGTTATATTGTCTGAGAGCCTCAACTCAGGATGATAAGTTGCATTGGCTCCTTCAGAATTTATTCGCAAAGCTTGCTCGGCATCACGAACCCATAAACTCACCTGATAGCCATTCGATGCAGCAATATTTGCTAAAACTGTGCCGAAGCTCCCACCTCCGAGAACTGCAACTTGTTTTTTTGCTGTCATTTATCCTAAGTATTTATCTAATTGTCGAAGATATTTAGCTGGGTCTTTGGGAGATCCACCCTCTGCAATGATTGCATAATCAAATAAAAACTCAGCAAAGTTTGAGAATTCTTTTCCAGACATGGTGCCTAATTTTTTGATGAGTTTATGTTTTAGGTTAACCTCAAAAACAGGCTTAGATTCATTGAAGGTTTGTCCAGATGCTTCCAGTATCCTTTTCAACTGGGCTCCAGGCTCATCTTTGGACAGCACTAAACAAGCAGCAGAATCAACCAATCGAGAGCTTGCAATAACATCTGAAACTCTTGCATCTAGAGATTTTTTCATCCTATCTATAATTTCTTGCTTCTCTTTGGTAACTCTAGGTTTTTTGGCGCCTTCTTCTAATTCTTCTTTGGCAACATTGACTAACGTTTTACCCTTAAATTGCATGAGGGTAGACATCAGCCACTCATCTATTCTGTCAGTCAAAAGTAGGACCTCTGTTCCATTAGCTTTCAAGTGTTCGATATGCGGAGAGTTCGCCGCAGCTTCATAGGTATCGGCAATTGAGTAGTAAATTTTTTCGTCATCACCGCTCATTCTTTCGATGTATTGATCAAGAGTGGTGTCAACCTTTTTACCCTCAGAAGCTGTGCTTGCAAACAAAAAAAGCTCAGCGATAGACTCTGAATTTTCATAGTCTTCAGCTGGGCCTTCCTTGATCACTAGACCAAATTCCTTCCAAAATTTCTGATAGTCTTCTGGTTGATCCTTCTGCATTTTCTTTAAAGTATCGAGCACCCTCTTGCTTAGACCTTTTTTAATGGAATCAACCAAGGGATGATCTTGAAGGATCTCTCTTGAAACATTTAGGGGCAAATCACTTGAATCAACTACACCTTTGACAAAACGAAGGTATAACGGCAAAAAGTGAGCGGCATCATCCATGATAAAGACTCGCTGAATAAATAGCTTAATTCCCCTTGGGGTATCTCTGTTCCAGAGGTCATATGGAGATTTTTCAGGAATAAAAAGTAAACTTGAGTATTCTTGCTTGCCTTCGACTTTGTTGTGCATCCAGGTCAAAGGATCGTTGGAATCATAGGATATAAACTTATAAAATTCTTTATATTCATCCGCCTTTACAGACCGCTTGGACTTTAGCCAAATTGCTTCTGAATCATTGATGGTTTCGGGTTCCCCCTCCTCTGGATTCAAAATTAATGGGAAGTTAATGTATTGGGAATATTTTTGTAACAAGAATTTTACTCTCATCAATTCAGCAAATTCTTTGTTGTCTTCATTCAGGTAAATGGTGATGTTGGTGCCTCTATCTTCTTTTGGAATCGTTGACAATTGATAAGTGTCTTCTCCCGCACTCTCCCACATGACTGCCTCTTCTGCAGATGTGTTGGCAGATCTAGAATGGACTGATACTTTTTCAGCAACCATAAACACAGAGTAAAAACCTACTCCAAATTGACCTATAAGATTAGAATCTTTTTTCTTGTCACCAGTCATTTCTGATAAAAATTGAGCTGTGCCTGATTTGGCGATGGTCCCAATATTTTCAATAATTTCATCTTCCGTCATACCAATGCCGTTGTCTGAAATGGTTAGGGTATTATTTTTTGCATTCAAACTAATATTAATTTTTAAATCAGCATCGCCTTCGAGTAACTTAGAGTTTTCTATAGCTTTGAATCGAAGTTTATCAAGCGCATCAGAGGAGTTAGATACAAGCTCCCGAAGAAAAATCTCCTTGTTTGAATACAACGAGTGAATCATCAACTGCAAAAGCTGCTTGGTCTCAGTTTGAAAAGATTTTGTTTTTGATCTAGCCATAGTTATTTATCTCCCTTGAAAACAATATGGTGGTGAAAGCATTAAGTTCAAGCATTTGTTCAACTTTTTTTTGCTTCAGCTTTGCATTTTTTACTGCAAAATTTCACTTCATTCCAGGAGCGCTCCCATTTTTTTCTCCAGACAAATGCACGATTACAGTTTTCACATACTTTAGATTGAAGCGTTAACTTTTTATGCAAAATATAATTTAATCGATTGCTATAAAAAATTGAATGATGCTAAGAGCAAAAATTACAATAGTGCAATAGACACTCACACCATGAGAAAAAGAAAATATTTTTTCCCAGCCTCTGTCTTTTGCTGCATTGGTAATTGGAATGCCTAATAAGCCTAATAATGCATGCGCAGAGATGTTGAAGCCTAGCCACCAACTTAAGGATGAATCTTGAAAATAAAGGATTAAAAGAGCGAGTAAAGACAGTAAAAAAAGCAGCAGATAATAGCGCGGAAATATAGTGCGTAAAAACTTTGCAGCGCTGTCTTCATCAAGAGTTTTAAAGATTACAGGCGTGGTTAATGCTAAATGCGTAAAGATGGTCCCAGCAATCAACAGATTGAGAAAGTATTAGTGCTATTTGACTGCTCATATTTTATTCAAATGGCGATCCGGACGAGACTCGAACTCGCAACCTCCGCCGTGACAGGGCGGCGTTCTAACCAGATTGAACTACCGGACCGCGAACGCTTGTGAATGATAGCTTTTTTTAATTTTTCTGCAACTTTTTTTCAGTACCTTTAAGAAATTATTTTGTCAAATTTAATGAACAAAATTCTTGTCATTATTTTACCCAAAAGTTTAATTTTTGATATGCTTAATGAACTGTCCATAGGGGAGAGTATTAATATATTAATAAATAAGGAGTATTAACATGAAATTACTTATGCTTTTGGCTGGGGTAATGGCGGTTCCTACTTTTGCTGCTTCAGGGGGAGATCTCGACGCTAATGATTACGTTGGAGTTTCTTTCTGGCTAGTTACAGCTGCTTTGTTAGCTGCAACAGCATTCTTTTTCGTTGAAAGAGATAGAGTTCATGCAAAATGGAAAACATCATTAACAATTTCTGGTTTAGTTACCGGTATTGCATTTTGGCACTATCTTTATATGAGAGGTGTTTGGATTGATACTGGTGAGACACCAACAGTGTTTAGATACATTGACTGGTTGTTGACTGTGCCATTGTTGATTATTGAGTTCTACTTAATCCTTAAAGCTGTGACTAATGTTGCTGCATCTTTGTTCTACAAGCTATTTGTGGGTTCATTGGTAATGCTAGTATTTGGTTACTTCGGTGAAGCTGGAATTATGGGTGCTATGCCTGCATTTATTATAGGAATGCTGGCTTGGTTATACATGATCCATACTTTATGGATGGGTGAAGGTGCTGAGGCTAGAAATGCTTCTGGTAACGCTGCTGTGCAAACTGCATACAACACCATGATGTGGATCATCATAGTGGGTTGGGCAATTTATCCTATTGGATACGCATCAGGCTACTTAATGACTGGCGGAATTGATGCCGCATCATTAAACCTTATTTACAACCTGGCTGACTTTGTTAACAAAATCCTATTCGGTGTTGTTATCTGGTCTGCTGCTGTAAGTGACTCAGAAAGCTAATTAGAATTAGTTTAAATAAAAAAGCCCGGAATTTTCCGGGCTTTTTTTTGGTTGTTTGGTGGGTGATGACAGGCTCGAACTGCCGACCCTCTCGGTGTAAACGAGATGCTCTCCCAACTGAGCTAATCACCCAAAGTCTTTGTGGGAGCATTCTAGCAACCATTGGCATTATTTGGAATAGCTAATCTTATGGCAATTCTGTGGCAAATTTCCTCTGATTTTCTTGGAGGAGAAATAAACAAGCTTATTAATTCGGTGTATTATTAATTTATGTTCTTGGGAATATTACTTTAATCATATTGCTGTATTTGGTAGATAGGAATAAACAATGAAACCGCATAATTTTTTTAGGAGAGAATATGAAATCAAAATTTAGCTATTTATTTATTTTATTGTTTGTTATTTCTTGCTCGCAAGAAAATACAACCGTTGGAGAGGATGATCTGTCCTCAAGAACTTACTTTAATGAATTTATGCCTTGTCAGGCTGGTCCAGATTATTCAGCAGAAAATATGGCAAAGATGATTGCTGATTGGCAACCTCTGATTACTGCTGATCAGTTAATCGGAGTTTGGGGATATGCGCCTGCATCAGAAAAAAATCTTTACCCTGATACCGGTTGGTGGGAGCTTCAATGGACATCTAAAGAAGCAGCGGATGCTGCATGGAATCAATGGGTTCAAAATGCTGAGGCTGCTGCCTGGCAAGAAAAGTATGAAGATGTATTGGTTTGTGATGGAGAAGCTAGAAATGGTTTTGAGGGCGTCTTTCCCTTAGGTGCTGAAGAATTTGGTGAGTTACCAAAATCAGGATATTTCTTCAGTGCAGTATGGCTTTGTAAATACAATGAAGGTTTTGGGGGAGCGGATGCTAGAGAGTTTTTACCAAAGTTTACTAAAACAGTAAGAAATAGCAGTGGTTATGCTGGGACTTCCTATCATTTTGGAAATTATTACTCGGATTCAAACCCCGATGCGGATTTTCTATGGGGTGATTTTACGAACTCTCGTGAATCCATGATTCAAGCTACTACTGCATTTCAAAAGGATGTTCAACCCACAATGTTTCCAATGTTTAGCGAGTTTGCTGCATGCGGTGAAACACCGGACGAATACAATGGTTGGATGTTGTATGACGCAGAAAATAAAGACTTCATGCCGAAATTTAAAAATTAACATTTTATAAATTCATGATTAAGCTAATCTTTTGTTTTCTAACAACCATTAGGGTTATTTGGAATAGCTAATCCTGAAGCTGATTTGATTGAACGCTATGAAATTAAATTAAGTAAGCCCTTGGCTTGATAGAATCTCATTAAGCTGATCTTCCATTTTTTGATAGTCCCAAAAGGCACGAAGAGACTCAATTTTATTATTTGAATTAATGCGATAGATGACAATCATTTTTGTTTCTATTTGCACATCACCAACACGGTTAACAATTTGCGCATAATTAGCGCATTCATTGGCGCATGGAATAGATTCTAAGATATTAAACTCTATGTCACCGTTTGCTATCACTGTGTCATAAAATTTTTCTATTGCATCAATCCCTTGGTGGCCATTGCCTGTTGGGTCCAATGGGCTTTTGCCAATGGGATCCTGAACTATGGCATTTTCATCAAATAAAGCTAACCAATTTTTTTTATCTTTTGCTACAGCAAAATCTCTCGAAAGAAAGCCTAACTCTTGCGCTTTTGTTTTAGGTTTCATGCTTTAACTCCTCTTTAGGGTTGATCTCTAATCTAGCAAAATATATACCAACCAGTGCAAGGATAACAAAACTTAATTGGATAAAATTTAAATACTCATGAAATACTATGGCTCCAAAAATAGTTGCTATGATTGGCTGCATTAACAAACCGATTGACCCAAACGAGGCTGTGATCTTTGGCAAGCTATAAGTAATAAAGAACTGGCCTCCAACTTGGCAGAAAATAGCCATAGCTAATAGATTATAAAACTGCGATGCTGAACTGGGTAAAAATTCTCTTGATTCAAATAAAGCAAATAGCATCCCAAACATACAGGTAAATAACGTGGTGTAAAAAATTATATTAATAGAACTTTCATTACCTAATCTAGAGATAATGAGTAAATATGTGGCATACAAAAATGCGGCCATTAACGCCAGCCCATCTCCAAGCAAAGCGCCTTCAGATTTTGCACTAGAAAAATATACCAATCCAATAACCCCTACGTAGGTGAGAACAAAAGACAAAAGAAACTGTCTAGAGATTGATTCTTTGAATACCAAAGAAGCAAAAAGTACCATATAGATAGGAGCAGTGTTTACAAGGATTGTTGAATTAGCCACCGAGGTGAATTGTAGGCTCCAATGCCAAGCGCTCATATCTGCAGCAAATGCAAACGAGGCAATGAGTGCAAATAATAAATGTTTGCGACTTTTTAGCTTAAAAGCTTGTGAGCCATTGTAATAAAAATTAATCAAAGCTAAAAATGGAAGCGCTAAGAACATTCGATAAAATAAATTCCAGGAGGGAGATAGTTCACTCCACCTAACAAACAATGGAGCCAATCCAATTAAGCCTGCTCCAAGACAGAGAATAAAAAAATTCTGCGCTGACTTTAATTGTGATGCCATCAATATATACTTCGTTTATGAGTGCAGATATTGTAAATCAAGGAGATGAAATTATCTCTGTTGGTCAACTTAATCAACAAGCTAAAACACTTTTAGAAAATCAATTTAGAGGTGTGTCTGTGATAGGAGAAATTTCAAACATGGCACGTCCCTCCTCTGGGCACATTTACTTTACCTTAAAAGACGAAGATGGGGCTATTCGCTGCGCCATGTTTAGAAATCAAAATTTAAGATTAAACTTTGAGCCCCAGAATGGAGATCAATGTATTTTAAAAGGTCAGGTCAGTCTCTATGCTCCACGGGGAGATTACCAATTGATCGTTAGCTCCATGCAACCAGCTGGAGCTGGAAATTTGATGCATCAATTCGAAGAACTCAAGAAAAAATTAGATGCAGAAGGCCTCTTTGCTCAAGAGATAAAAAAACAACTTCCCAAACAACCTAAACATATTGGAGTCATTACCTCTGAATCTACAGCAGCATTTCAAGATATCTTAACTACCATACAAAGACGAGCTCCTGTTAGTCAGGTTTCTTTAATCCCTGCAACTGTGCAAGGTGACACTGCCCCCAAAACACTTATCGAGGCTTTGCAAAGCACCCTAAACTATAACAACCTCAATCCAGATAATGCTTTTGATGTAATTTTAATATGCCGAGGCGGAGGATCAATTGAAGACTTGTGGGCCTTTAACAATGAAAGTCTGGCAAGAGAAATATTTGACTTTCCTTTGCCCATAATTTCTGGTGTTGGCCACGAGATTGATTTTACTATTGTTGATTTTGTTGCAGATCTTAGGGCCCCTACCCCGACAGCAGCAGCTGAGCTAGTGACTGAATATTATTTTCAACTAAATGATAGATTGGAAGAATGGAAAGCTAGCCTTGGTTACTTGGTCCAGTCAAGATTGACTGAAAAATCGCAAACTCTTCTCTTTAAATCGCAAAATTTAAAAAGCCCGCTCACCATGTTAAAGGAGCAATCTCAATCTCTTGATAATATTGAGATGCGTCTTGCAAATACAGTGCAAGGCATAATTAGCAACGCAAAAC
>JGI20160J14292_10004255_pt1 | contig 10673 bp, 9 predicted proteins | sample COG_10_FD_14292 | JGI IMG/M metagenome (IMG submission 14292) | reverse complement strand
AAATATCCAATGATGGGATAGCCGCCCAGTGTTTGCGACTTGCTCATGAAGTTGAGGGCGATAAGGCAGGTTAACAGGACTATTTTTTTCATGAGAGGTTCGTTTAGCGGTTGAGTCTGGTTCGAAAGATAAATCAACTTATTGAACCTTAAAGATGACTCACTGCTTGAAAGCAAAGCAATCTGCTCAGAAAGCTTTCGGATAGAGGTACTGAGTTCCCTTTGCTTAGTTCGCACGGCAGAATCACTTTCTGGCTTGATAGCATTTAATTATTCTTGATACTTTTGAAACGTCAAGTAAAATACCCTCATCAATCCTTAGTTTATGCATTACGAAGAAGTCTTTCTGATTTTCTGGGAACAGGTAAAGGAAAGTGTGCAAGAAGGCCGCTTTGCCAAGTTAACCATGGCCAAAACCATTGGAAAACCAAACTTGCAGAACATATTTGTAAGACCACTCAACACTGACGATGGTTTTAAAGTTATGCTGAAATTTAGCTACAGATCGCCTGAGACCCACGATCAAGAAGACGAGCTTAGTTTAGACGAAGCTTTTGTGGTTTTGCAATCTCATCTCGTTAAGTCTTTTTCGTCCGTGCTGTTATTCACCACCACAAAGGATGTCATGTTCAAAGTCAATAAAAAAGGTGTGGGCAGCATTAGTGAAAAGCAGCCGACATTTCGCAACATCATTCAAGCTGAGCGAAAAATAGAAGGGCTGTCATAACATTATGAATAGCTGCAGTAGAGAGCCTAAAGAGTGGCGATTTACAATCGCTCAACCATGCTTTTGCCAGTATTTCTTGCCGTAGCTACAAAACACTTCTTCATTGGCTTTGATGTCTCTTGTGGCTTGAATACAGACGTTGTCTTCATCGTCTAACGTAATACGCGCATTGTTCTTAAAGGAAGAGTCTGATGAACCTTGTGCATCATTAGCGTATTTGGCAAAGCACATCACTTTCATGGAATCCATAATGCTGCCATCTAGTAAACTGATGAAGTATGCATCCTTTTTTGCTTCTGCTCTTTCTTGGGCTTGATCAGCCGTCAATACTTCTCCTCGGAAAACAGTAATGGTTTCATCTTGGTATAGATCTATTGCGGTAAACAGTCCATCTCCGGCACCCTCAATTTGAGATTGTCTTTTGTATAAATACTCAGACTCGGGGCAATCGATGCTGTTGTTCAATAGTGTGTGATTAAGTTGGTTAGAAAGATAATACATGAACATTTACATTTACCGCTCACTGAGCACGTTTGCTTAGGCTGTGTTGGGTTTTCAATGCTTCAACAGCCAGCACACATTAGAAACAAAACTACTGCCTTGACTTCGATATGAAGAGCAATGCCCTAATTTGAGAATAGCACCTTATCTTGTCGGTACTTTTAAGTCAATAGTTAGTACTGGGCCTTTAATCCAATCACCTTAAAAAAATAGTGTATGGTAAAAATCTTGTATTCCTTGATCTGTTTTGGTCTAATGATGCTTTCAAGTTATGGCTGGGCTCAACAATCAACCCCAGCAATACCAGCGCGCGCATCGGTAGAAACCCAGCTTTCTGAACTCTATTCGCAAGAGCCTTCCCTTTTTTTTGAAGATCGGCTGTGGTGTTACCTGCACTTTGAAGATGTGCCTTCAGAAGAGCAAAAGGCCAGCCTATCTGCGGCAGGTGTTGCTCTTTATCAATATCAACCCGATTTGAAATGGTTTGCCGCATTGCCGAGCAACATCCAATCAGCAGTGCTCGAAGCTGCCGGTGTAATAAAGGTGTATACAAAGCCAATCAACCGAAAAATGGATCAGCGCATATTTTTTGGCAAAGTCCCCGATTATGCCAAAGTAGGAAATGGAGTTGAAGCAACCGTGGTTGTGGCAGCTACCTTAAATTACGAGGGAATAATACTGGAACTTGAGGCATTGAATATTGAAATCAAGGACCGCTTTGATCCTTTGGGCATCATAAAAGTAACAGGAACGGAACAGGCCTTAATAGAGGCGGCAAGCTTTCCTTTTGTCATTTATGTGGAATTACCTGAACCTCCTGCCGAAATGGAGATTGAGGATGAAATGACCATGACGCGCGCTCCATACATCAATGGCTATTATAACCTAGATGGATTAAACGGAGATGGAATTACCATCGCGGTAAATGAAGGAGGCATCATCGACCCAGCCTATCATCCCGATTTTAAAAACCGAATGGACCTCACGCTAGAATCTGGCACTGTGAGTGGCCATAAAACGGGAGTAAGCTGGCGCATGGCCTCTGCTGGAAATATAAACCCAACACACCGCGGACAAGCCTGGGGAGCAGAGCATATGTCTGGAGGAATCAACTTCACTAATGCGGCCAACGCTAATGTCAATATTGTAAACAACTCCTTCGGATATGGCTGCATATCTGCAGGATCTACTTACAATGCAGGATCTGCTACCAACGATTTTTTGGTCCGCAATAATGAGCGGTTTATGATTACATATTCTTGTGGAAACATAGGAAACTCAGGCTGTGCATCCTATGGAGCTGGACCAGGCTGGGGAAACATTACTGGTTTGGTCAAATCTGCTAAAAACATTTTTGCTGTGGGCGCCATGAACACCAACGAACAGCTGATGGGCTTCAGCAGCCGCGGCCCTGCCATGGATGGGCGTATTCTTCCTGACATTACAGCCACCGGTCCAGGCGGCACCTCACACGCCTCGCCCAACCTCGCTGGGGTGAACGCTATACTCACGGAGGCATACCGCAATGCAAATGCAAATCAATGGCCCAATTCAGGATTGATAAAAGCCATTATTTTGAACACAGCAGATGATATCGAAAACCCAGGCCCCGATTTTAAAACTGGGTTTGGACGAATCAATGCAAGTCGGGCTGCTGAAGTGATCAAAAACAGCCAATTCAAAACCAGTAGTGTATCGAATAATGGAGTCATGCTCGACACTGTAAACGTTCCAAGTGGAGTGAAACAGGTAAAAATCAGTCTTTATTGGAACGACAAAGAAGCGACCGCTGGAATAACTGGAAAAACCTTAGTCAACGATTTAGATTTACGTGTACAAGACCCGAACACCAATTGGTTAAAACCTTGGGTACTGAGTTCATTCCCTCACCCTGACAGTTTGAATGCGCCTGCTGTGCACGGCACCGACACGCTAAACAATGTGGAAATGGTCACCATTGACAATCCCTCATCGGGCACTTACAACATTGAGGTTTCGGGATCACTTGTGCCCTTTGGCCCGCAAATTTATCGCATCGTTTACAGCTTTGTGTATGACTCCATTGTGGTAATTTATCCACGTGGCGGTGAAGGTTTGGTTCCAGGAGAAGCGAGACGCATACGCTGGGATGCTTATGACACAGGCAATACCTTCGACATTGATTTTTCGAGCGACAGCGGAGCCACTTGGTCTAGTTTGGCCACGGGATTAGCCAGCAACATTCGTTCATATGCTTGGACAATACCACCCATCCTCTCAGGTAATTGCTTGGTGAAGGTTAAAGCTGGCGCCAACGAAGGGTTGAGCGATAGCCTCTTCACCATCGTTGATCCACCAAGCAACTTAAACTTGGTATGGCGCTGCGCAGACTCGGCCATTTTCGCTTGGGATTCCGTTCCAGGAGCCATGGGGTATCGCGCATACAAACTGGGAAATAAATACATGGATACAGTGAGTTACACTGCCGATACCTACGTGAAAGTTTACAACCTTTCGCCAACCGAAACAGAATGGGTAAGCGTACAAACAGTGCTTCCAGATAGTGGATCTGGCAGGCGCGCCATTGCTATGGCAATTCAGCCGGGCGACTTTAATTGCGTTGGTCAAGACCTCGCGGTAACGGCAATCAATAGTCCAGAAGCAGGTTATTACCCTTCATGCTATATCGGTGATACACTGCCCCTTGAAATAAAGCTTCAAAACACAGGCACCACCACACTGCCCTATCAACCCTTCGCCTATCAGCTCAATGGCGGTTTAATCACGCACGACACGGTATTTTCATCGCTTAGCTCCGCAGCCCAAACCGTTATCAATGTTCCATCCGCAATTGCACTCCAAGCTGGAAATAACGAGCTCAAAGTTTGGTCTACCTTCCCTGGTGATGGCAATGCAGCCAATGATACCATGGAAATTTCCATCATTGGATACGGTGGCACTTCAGCGACAATTCCGTATTCGCAAAACTTTGACAATTTCACGAATTGCTCCACTGCTTGGGGTTGCGAAACAATCAATTGCAACCTATCAGCAGGCTGGTTCAATTTGCCCAACGCCAATAATGTCGACAGCATTGATTGGAGAACACACAACGGATCTACAGGATCTGGAGGAACTGGACCAGCGGGTGATCATACCACTGGAAATGGCAAGTATTTATACTTAGAAGGAAGTGGCAATGGAGGATCGGGTTGCCAGAATCACGAAGCACAAGTTAACTCACCATGTTTTGACCTTACCGGCACCAACTCGCCTACTGTATCTTACTGGTATCATGCCTATGGCGGGGGAATTGGTTCACTTCACCTTGATGTGCTCTCTGAAGGTCAATGGCATTTAGATATTGGGCCACCTGTTGTTGGAGAACAAGGAAGTCAATGGCTGCAGGAAGATGCAGACCTAAGCGCGTTTGAAGGCAATATGGTGGTACTTAGGTTTCGCGGGCGAACGGGAGGGTCTTGGCTCGCTGATTTAGCCATCGATGACATCAATCTCACCACCTTACCATTGGCAGGATTTGAGACAGAATATGACACCTTTTGCTTAGGACAAACCGTGCCACTTCAAAATACCACAACCTACGGTTTGAGCTACAGCTGGACTGTGACGCCAGGTAACTTCTCTTTTGTTGGAGGAAATAACAACTCAGTAAATCCTAGCATAATGCCCAATGACACAGGATGGTATGATGTTCAGCTAATTGCCACCAACGCTTCTGGAAGTGACACACTACTGGTTCCAAACTTATTTTACGTAGGCGATTTTGATGCTCCTACCCTAACATCTAATACCATTGGTGATGTCTATTGCTTTGGTGATTCAGCCAGTTTCACTGCAAGCGGAACAGGATCAACCTATAGCTTTTACCAAAATAGTGGGCTTGTTCAGTCTGGAAACAGCAACAATTGGGGAACCATTGTTTCAACTACAGGAGATTTGATTTGGGTGGTAAACAATATCAACACAACATGCGGCTTAACCAGCGACACAATAGAGGTCTATATGCAGCCCGATCTCAATGGAACCCCCCTTTGGTCTGATGATATTGACCAAACTATTTGCGAAGGAGATACCGTGCAATTTTCTACGGAGAAGGATTTTGACCAATATGTTTTTAATGTCAACGGCACTTCTGTTCAATCAGGAGCTGACTCGCTTTACCTTACAAATCAATTGATGGACGGTGACAATGTATTCGTAACAATTACGGATTCTACAGGCTGCATGGGGTTTTCAGACACCCTAGCATGGACGGTGCATCCAATACCACAAACCCCTTCGATTTTATCAGTCGGAATAGACAGCTTGGAAGCATCCGTTTTTGCGAACAGCTATATGTGGTGGAATAACTCCGTCTTACTGGCTGACACCACTCAAATCATCATAGCATTAACCAGCGGCATATACCAAGTGCAGGTCATTGATTTTGGATGTAATTCTGCCCCATCAGCGGAATATCAACACACCCTTTATGGCAATGATGAGCTCGGTTCGGATGCAGTTCGTATATATCCAAATCCCGCTGGTCAAGAAATTCATGTAATGCTCGAGCAACCTGGATATAGTCAGGTCACCCTTTTTGACAAGACTGGCCGAAGGGTATTAACGCAAACAATGAGCCTTGGAATCAATACCTTACAAGTCGCATTGCTGCCTGCGGGTATCTATACCATTCAGGTATTGGGCCAAGCAGGAAGCAAGGAGTTTATGATTGTCGTGGTGTAGCATTAGAAATAGCTCTAGCTCATTCTTTTCTCTTTTCTTAAACACACTCCATTTATCCCAAGCACGATTATAAATCACTAAAACGCTGATACTTGAAGCCATCAGAAACTAAATCGAAAACCAGCTGAAGCTCTTGCTTTGTTGTTGTAGAAGTCTTTACCTCCTAAAAAGCTTTCATAACCGTAGGTGTTCATATAGGTTGCCCCCAGCATCATATGGATGTGATCATTTTTAGCACTTACCTTATACAGAAGTTGCGCTCCAAATTCCGAACAAAACCCAAAGCCCGCGTCTTCCCCACCTTGAAGCTTGTCTTCCCAAACACTAGTTCTTTCTCCATCCGGAGTATAGCGATCATCTCCTCTAAGGTAAAAACCCGCTCCAAATTGTCCGAAAGAAATTGGTATTCTAATGGCTACTCGATCACTTTTCAGTCTTATCGTGTACGCTGCCTCTAACCCAAGGTATCCATGATCTGCTCCCAGCATAATTGTAGATTCACCTTTATAGGTTTCGCCTGCCGGTAATACGAGCACGTAGTCATCATTCAAATTAATAGGGCCACTTCTGCCATAATAACGGAATCCTACATCCCACTTTCTGTTTTTAGAACTTATGCCTAGTCCAAAGCCCACGGCATTGCCAACATGATTATTGAGAAACATGGCGGAATATTCGGGTTGAAAATAGAATCCAATAGATTGATCTGCTATTTCGGTTGTTTCCTGAGAAAATCCAGTAACACTGATAAAGGCTAGGATGATGATTGTTATAGTTTTTTGAATATTCATGACGTTGTATTTTGATAGGATTAAAAGTTGAAAAATGAGAATTGACTAGACTGCTCTCCAAAAGAGAACTGATAACCCAATGAAACCTGATTGAAATATTTCATGGAGTCTCCAGTAGCCCCGTTCATAGGTCCTGTGTATGCTCTTAAGGCGATACTGTGATTATTTACACTGTAGGATAAGCCCGCTACAACTATGGCTGAGGGCATCTGTTCGTCTAAGATTGGTGTATCTCCAAACTGCATCGCAGTTCTAAGCATGGCACCTGTATGCAATTTTATTCTGTTTGAAAGTTTTATATCGAGAAGAATGTTAGGGTCAAGTTCTAAACCATTTGTTGATTCTGCCAAATCTGCTCTTTCATCATTGGATAAGTATCGATAACTACTCGTTAAGTTGAAATTCAATCGATACTTCTCGGTCTCTTTTAGCTTAAAGCCGAGCACTAATCCACCAAATGCAGTGCTGCCATCATTTATGGCAATTGCATCTACAAAACGATACCTGATTTGACTGTACCGGAGTTGAACTCCTGCACTAAACCTATCCGTTAATTGATGCTGAAACCAAACCGTTTCGATGTGATTGTCATTGTTACTGGATCCTATGCTCAGGCCAGCAAAAGATTGTGATTTTGCCTCTAGGGTGCCTAAGAGAACAAATGCAATGAATAGTGTTTTCTTTAAATCCATAATTGTTGTTTTTATTATGGGTCAAAGAGAAAGGAGAATAGTCCGGTTCTTCTGAACCTATGTTAAGAAATGAATGTTATGAGACAATATTCTTTCTTATTCTGCTAAGCGCAACATCTGTAATGCCTAAATAAGAAGCAATGAGGTAAAGAGGAATCTCGGTCAGAAGTCTTGGTCTTCGTTCCAACAATTCCAAGTAGCGCTGTTCCGCAGACAGGGTTATTAACGATTCCATTCTTCTAGTGATGTTTAAGTAGGCTGCTTCTGTTTGCTTTGCAGCCAAGACTCTCAGCTGTGGTATATTTTGATAAGCCTTTTCTAAGTCGTGAAGAGCAATAGATTGAAATTTACAAGGGGTTATAGCTTTCAAAGAATACCGAGCTGGTTCTCCCGTGATAAAGCTTTCATACACGGAGGCAAAACTGTTCTCAAAGATGAAATCTTTAATGAAAGACTTGTTGTCTCTTTCGTAAACCATGGACATGCATCCTTCCTCTAAAAAATATATTTTTCTGCAGACTTCTCCCTCTCGAATAACATAATCACCTGCCTCTGCCGATTTGGAGGTCATTTTCGAATCAAATTCAGCGACTTGTTCAGAGGTTAGAGACGTATTTTTTTTAAGGTATTCGTAAATCATCCTCGCTCATTTTTTTTATGCCGCCAACCTTCCTGGTTATAGCTAGCGCAGCTTTCAATCCGCAACCTTCCCCACCAGCAAAATTTCGATTGGAAAGATAAAAATTCAAGTGGCACTCCCCCTTCTCTCATTTGCACAACATCAAACCTGTTGAAGCTGTTGTTGTGCGTTTTGTTTTGAGGCAGCACCCTCTTCTCTTGACGATTACATCTCAGCCATTTCCTTGGCTCTATCAATGTATTTCTGAGCTTTCTTCTCAAAAGACTTTATATGCTTTCTATCTTTTGTACTTTTTGAATCTCCATTTGCATCTTTCGAACTTCGATATAAGTAAAAGACGTATTCGCGGTAAGCCTTTCCGAGGTTAAGCGTTGCAACCAGTGAATTCTTTTCTTTTTTCAAATAGGCCAAGTAGGATACCTCNAGCTTTTCAAACTCACAAGCATCCAAAGCGCCATCCGTCATAAATGCCTTGTGTGCATCCATTACAGCTAAAAGCTTATCACTGATCAGTTGATCGCATTGAGCGAATGATCCAACACTTATAACAAAAAATAAACTGATAAAGAAGCCTCTGATACACATGCTTTAATAGTCACATTAAGATCACACAAAATAAAAAAGAAATAGAAGAAAATTCAACCTCGCCTCTACCTGCTTATGCTTGAGGAACGTAGGTTGTTTGCAGGATGTGCTGGGTTTTCAACTCTTCGCCATCGGCCGGCCATTCTTGGTTGTATTTCCATCCTGTTTCTGGCGGTAAGCTCATCAAGATGGAATCTATGCGTCCATCGGTGTCCAACCCAAACTTGGTGCCTTTGTCTAATACCAAGTTAAACTCAACATAACGGCTTCTGCGGTGCATTTGCCATGCTTTGTTCAGTTCAGTAAACGAACGCTCAGCATTGATGCGCATCAGGTGCGTGTAGATAGGTGCAAACGCATTGCCGACTTCTTGCACAAAAGAAAAAATGTCTGCCTTTGGTTTTCCTTCGGTTTTCTCATTCAATCGGTCGAAGAAAATGCCGCTTACTCCGCGAGATTCTTTTCTATGCTTGATGTAGAAGTAATCATTCGCCCATTTAGCAAATCGAGGATGATAATCCATATCGTGTGCATCGCAGGCTTTTTTCAATTGTGCATGAAACCAAGAGGCTTGCTCTTCATCTACATAATGAGGCGTAAGGTCAATACCGCCACCAAACCACCACACATCTTCATTCATCTCAAAGTAGCGCACATTCATATGAATGATCGGCACAAAAGGATTATCAGGATGCATGACGATAGAAACTCCGGTGGCAAAAAAGGAATTGGAATCTACGTTTAAAGCTGATTTGATATTGTCTGGAAGCTCACCGTACACCGCAGAAAAGTTGACACCACCTTTTGAGATGATCTTGCCATTTTGAATAACTCTGGTGTCTCCACCTCCTCCACCTGGTCTGCTCCAAGATTCAGAGGTAAAGCTGGCTCCGCCATCCGCATTTGACACTTCATTGCAAATAGCATCTTGAAGTACTCTAAACCAATCTGCTATTTCGTCTCTTGTATGGGCCATCTTTCAAACTCCTTCAGTCTATAATTTTTGTACTCGTACAATTGAATACTCTGATTTTCAATCCCACTTTCAGCGATAACTCTATGAAAATGATAATCCATCAAGACCCCTGAAAATTGAAACTGCTCTGGTTTTGCAAACCATTGCTCGCTATTATAGGCAACTTGGTTTATGATATAATGTGCCAGATCAAACCCAATAACAGTAAACCTTTCCGGTTCGTAGCCTTTCAATGCATAGTAATGCTTGAAGAACGACTTGACACGATAATCGAAAAAGTCTAGGTAACCCACAATGGGTATAGTGACATGTAACTCGTGCAGCTGCTTTACATCTAGATCATTTTCATAACGCTGCCACTCTTCCAAACCAATCACTCTGAAATCAAACTTTCCTTTCGATTCAAACTTCAAATCATACAGCTCTCCCAGCAGCTTGGTAACAAACACTTTATTGGTAGAAGGGACAAATAAGGTAAATGAGCCAGAATCTCCTAACCTCATTGAAAGAGTTTCGTGATTGACATCCCACAATTTCATTTCTCTGATAATCTCTTTGCTCGAGGTGTCAGGAAGATTGATGGCTTGCGCATACCGAGATTTAAAGAACTCAATATTCGAAACGTCTTGAAACTTGTTGCTATTCACCAATATCAGGTTAGAATCTCGATACTTGGCGGCCAGCAGCTCGGCAATGGCGTCAATCTGCATCGACTCACTTGGTGTGATCTTAATGGCATTAGGGCGCTTAAAGAGGATCTTAGAGGGCTTTGGGATAGGACAAATAGTTGGAATACCAAGACTTTTGGTGTAGTCAGCCACCATTTCGAATTGATCCGTATAAAACGGACCTACTAAAATGTCAAATCCTTTAAGACTTTCCTTTTTTATCAATTCAGCAACAACAAACGTATCCTGACCTACATCAAACAGTGAAATATCAAAAGAAACTCCTGAATTGGTTGCCAAAGAGTCTATCGCATACTCAAATCCTCTGTAAAAGCTCAACGCCACCCTCTTTGCTTCGTTAATTCGGAA
>JGI20160J14292_10004251_pt1 | contig 10681 bp, 10 predicted proteins | sample COG_10_FD_14292 | JGI IMG/M metagenome (IMG submission 14292) | reverse complement strand
TTGGTCTAGAATAAAGTACTTCTTCTGCTAATCTACTGACGCCCTTTTCTAGATCTTGAAATACAAATGGATCAGGTAATAAGTTCTTTAGTTTAGGAAATAGAAAATCATCAATATTTTCAAAGTTCATGCCTTTAAATGATAAATGTGGAGAAATATAATTAGGTATTTTATATTTTTGATATAAGTAATCAACTAATCTGTGAGTTTCATTATCTAAAGTTAGCAAATACCATTCGGCATCCAAAATAGATGGTTTAGAATTATATAATTTAGTATTATCAAATGTCATAAATTAATTTATTATGAGTATATACTTAAACAAACAGGATCTGAAATTACTCCATCTAACTTATTTATAGATAAAAGCGCCTTATCTAGCATTAATTTACTAGCTTCATGAGTGATTATAACTAATTCAGCAGTTTTATCTTCATGATTAGATTTTTGAATAAAACTTTCAATTGACAATTCGTGATCCCTAAAAATAGAAGTAAGACTTGCAAGCACACCAGATTTATCAATCACATTGAGCCTTAAGTAAAATCTAAATTTTTCAGTATAAGTATTTGTTTTATAATTATTTTTTATTTTGGATGAATTTCTGCCAAAAGACAGTAATTTTGTTCTATTTGCAAAATCAACAATATCAGCTAGTACAGCAGATGCAGTAGGTTCTCCTCCAGCCCCCGCTCCAGTAATCATAACACTACCAGCCAAACTTGATTGAACTTGAACTGCATTAAGTACTCCAGAAACATTAGACAGCCCGTAATTTTTGGGAATTAACCATGGCTCTACTGAACAGAAGAACTCTTCTTTACTACTTTTATTAAATGAGACTTCTGAATTACCTAGCAATTTAATTTTATATCCTAGTTCTGAACAATATTTAATATCATTTAAAGTAATATTTCTAATGCCTTTTATAGATAAATTATTGATATCTGGCATTTTGCCATAAGCAAGACCTGATAATATAATAGTCTTGTGAGCAGCATCAATTCCATCTATATCAAATGAAGGGTCAGCCTCTGCATATCCTTTTTTTTGAGCATCTACAAGCACCTCATCAAAGTCTTTTTCATTTAATTCCATTTCTGATAAAATATAGTTAGCTGTACCATTTAATATTCCAGTTACTTTTGTGATGTCGTTTACGATTAAACCTTCTCTAATCAACTTTAAAATAGGAATACCACCTGCAACAGAAGCTTCGAAAGAGAAAAATAGGTTATTATCTTCAGCTATCTCAGCAAGCTCTTTTCCATACTTGGCGATTAAAGCTTTATTAGCCGTTATAAGTCCTTTTTTATTATTGAGTGCTGAAAAACATAAATCCTTGGCAACACCCTCATCACCACCAATTAATTCAACAATAACATCTATGTCAGGAGAATTGGTCATAGAAACTGGGTCATCAAAAAAAGGTATGTTTTCAGTGTCTATCTTTCTTTTTTTATCTTTAGATTTTGCAGAAATACCATGTAACTCAATTTTAAATTGATCGTTTTGTACTCTGAAACCTTTTATCAGTTGATATGCAACCTCTTCGCCTACATTACCAAGTCCTGCAATTCCAATTTTAATGGGCTTCATCATGTAATCCTATTTTAAATAACTATTTAGAACATTTATATATTAATTAATAAACAAAAAAAGGTGTGCAAAGCACACCTTTTAATAAAAAATAATAGCAAAAATTATCTTTTAGAGAATTGAAAGCTTTTCCTTGCCTTTGCTCTTCCGTATTTTTTACGTTCAACCACTCTTGAATCTCTAGTTAACATCCCAGCTACTTTTAAGGGTTTTCTTAAATCGGGCTCAAATAAACTTAAAGCCCTACTCAAGCCATGCCTTACAGCACCAGCCTGTCCTGACAGGCCACCACCTTTAACAGTGGCAATAACATCAAATTGATCTTTTCTTTCTGTTACATCAAATACAAAATTTAATTGCATTTGTAATACAGGTCTGGCAAAGTATAGAGGCATATCTTTGCCATTTATTGTTATTTTTCCTGTACCTCTTTTTACCCAAACTCTTGCAGTAGACTCTTTCCTTCTACCAGTTGAATATGATCTGCCTAATTTATCAATTTTAGGTTCACGCTCTATCGAAGAACTTTCTTCAGTTTGGTTTAATTTTGATAAATCACTTAAATTATTAATATCTTTGTTCTCTTCAGTCATTACAAAAACCCTTAACTATTTTTTCTATTCATAGATTTAACATCTAGAACTTTTGGAGATTGAGCTTCATGCGGATGTGAATTACCAGCATATAAATGCAGCTGCCTCATAACTTGCCTGCCAAGTGGCCCCCTTGGAATCATTCTCTCTACAGCCTTTTTAAGAACTCTATCAGGGAACCTACCATCTAGTATTTTATCAGCTTTTCTCTCTTTAATTCCTCCAGGGTAGCCTGTGTGCCAGTAATAAGTCTTTTGAGTTCTTTTATTACCTGTTAAAACTACCTTTTCACAGTTGATAACAATTACATTATCTCCACAAGCCATGTGAGGAGTAAAACCAACTTTATGTTTTCCCCTTAACCTATTAGCAATAATAACTGCTAAACGTCCTAAAACTAGTCCTTCAGCGTCAACTACAAACCAATCTTTTGTAATGTCTGAGGGCTTGGCTGTATAAGTACCTTTTAAAGCCATTTAATTTCCTTTTGAATTATATTAAAGTATTTTCTATTTTCTACATTTTTAATGTTGTACAGTCAACATATTTAAATTAAATTAAATCATTTATTTTCAAAGACTTAATTAAGTGAGTTCTATAGTACCACATTATAATAAACAAATAAAAAATATAATGTTGATTAATTAAAATATTGTAATTCGTTAAAATATAAGATTAATTATCAAATGCAACAATGAGGGAAAAGAAAACTGATGGAAAGCAATGAAAATTTTAAAAATCTTCTTAAAATAATAACTGATGGGAAAAAGTTAAATCACCAACAAAGTAAATTAGCTTTTGAAATAATCATGAGTGGTAAAGCGACAGATTCACAAATTTCATCATTCTTAACGGCAATTAAAATGCAAGATCACAACCCTATTATGATTGCAGCTGGCGCAGAAATCATGCGTGAAAAATGTTTAAAAATAACATCTAAGGATAACACAATTGATGTTGTGGGCACTGGTGGAGATAATTTAGGAACTTTAAATATTTCAACAGCAGTTTCATTTGTTCTAGCAGGAACTAACGTTCCAGTTGCAAAACATGGAAATTATTCTGCAACGTCAAAATCTGGAGCTGCAAATGTTTTAAAATCACTTTCGGTTAATATTGACTGTGACATAAATATGGTTGAGAAGTGCCTGCACGAAATTGGAATATGTTTTTTACTAGCTCCTAAACATCATACAGCTATGAAATATGTTGGGAAAATAAGACAAGAAATAGGTATAAGGACAATTTTTAATCTTCTTGGACCACTGTCTAATCCAGCTTTAGTTAAAAAGCAGCTACTGGGTGTGTACGATAAAACATTAATTATGCCATTTGCTCAGTCTTTACAAAAGTTAGGATCAACAGATGCTTGGATTGTTCATGGCAGTGATGGATTGGACGAAGTAACTATAACTGGGGAAACTTACTGCGCACAATTAAAAGACGGTGAGATAAATGAATTTTTAATACACCCATCTGACATAAATTTACCAACTGCCAGATTAAGTGATATAATAGGAGGAGAACCAGAGGAAAATGCAAAAGAAATTATAACTTTATTAAATGGTAAAAAAAGTGCTTTTAGAGATGTTGTAATACTTAATTCAGCTTCAGCGTTATTAGCGACTGGGAACGCTTCTAATTTAGAAGAAGCGGCAACTAAAGCAATTGNATCTATTGATAATGGTAAAGCTTTAGAAAAACTGAATATGCTAATAAACATGACTAATGATTAAGGCTTAGGATAAATGTTAACAAAATTACAAGAAATTATAAATTATAAAAAAGAAGAGCTTTTATTCAAGAAAGATAAAACAACAGAGCAAGAGCTTGAATTTCAAATAGATAAACAAGAAAAACCTAGAGCATTTATTAAAACTTTAGACAAACCTAATCAATTAAATTTGATAGCTGAAATTAAAAAAGCTTCTCCGAGCAAGGGCTTAATCAGAAATGACTTTAATCCAACAGAGCTGGCTGAAAATTATAAAAATGGAACTGCTTCCTGTTTGTCAGTTTTAACTGATGAAAAATATTTTCAAGGTCACGATAAATATATCAAAATGGTAAAAGATAAAGTTAATTTACCAGTATTGAGAAAAGACTTTATAATTGATCCATGGCAAATCAAAGAGTCTCGGGCGTTAGGTGCTGATTGTATCTTATTAATTATGGCAGCTCTTACTATTGATGAGGCTAAATTATTAGAAAATGAAGCTTATAACTATGATATGGACGTATTAGTTGAAACTCATACTTATGAAGAAATAATAATGGCAAATAAATTAAAAACTAGTTTAGTAGGTATAAATAATAGAAACTTAAAAACCATGGAAGTTGATATAAATAATACTATAAATTTAAAGAAACATATAGATACAGATAAACTCATTGTTGCTGAAAGTGGACTAAAAAATCATCAAGATTTAATTATGTTAAAAGAAAATAGTGTTAATATATTTTTAATTGGTGAGAGTTTAATGAAAAAACCAGACGTTACGTCAGCTACTAAAGAAATTTTAGGAGTAAAAAATTGACTGAAAACAAATTAACTCACTTCAACGATGATGGTGATCCAAGTATGGTTGATATTAACCACAAAGAAAATACTGTCAGAGTTGCTAGGGCTACTGGTAAAATTACTATGAAACCAGAAACTCTTAAGAAAATATTAGATATTAAAATCAAAAAAGGCGAAGTACTTAATATTGCTAAACTAGCAGGAATTATGGCTGCAAAAAAAACAGATCAATTAATACCACTATGTCATACTATACCTCTTTCATATGTAAATATGGATTTACAAACTGATAAAAAAAAATCATGCATAAAGGTAATAGCAGAGGCATCCTTAATTGGTAAAACTGGAGTTGAAATGGAAGCATTTACCGCAGTGTCAATTGCACTATTAACTATCTATGACATGTGTAAAGCAGTTGATAGAGGAATGATAATATCAGACATAAAACTTACTCACAAATCTGGAGGAAAATCAGGAGAATTCAATGCCTGCATCTAAATTAATATCTTTAGATGTAGCCATTAGAAATATTAAATCTAATTTTAAAAAAATTAGCAATGAAGACGTGTTTCTTCAAAACTCCTTAGGTAGATGTCTAGCTGAACCCATTTATAGTAAAATTGATAATCCAAAATATGATGTTTCTTCTATGGACGGCTATGCTATAAATTTCAAAGATTTTACTGAATTAAACTCTAAAAACAACTCTAAAAAAGCTATAAATTTTAAGGTTATTGGTGAATCTTCTGCAGGTAATCCATTCGAAAAAAAAATTAAAAATTTTGAAGCAGTTAGAATTTTTACTGGAGCAAAAGTACCACGAGGATGTGATGTTGTTATCATTCAGGAAAATGTTCATCCTTCAAGCGATCAAAAATATATTTCAACACAATCAAACGTAATAAAATATCAAAATATTAGAAAAAAAGGTTTAGATTTCAAAAAAGGTGAATGTATTTTTAAAATTGGGTCATTAATTAAGTCTAGACATATAGGCTCTATTGCGATGACCGGACAAACGTGGGTAACTGTATCAAGAAAACCAGTTGTTTCAATACTATCTACTGGTAATGAAATTTTAAGAGTAGGAGAACAACTAACAAAAGATCAAATACCAAGTGGAAACAACTTAATGCTAGCTGCAATGGTTACTCAGTTTGGAGGAATACCAAGAATTTTACCTATTGCAGATGACAATGAAGATAGTATTTATAATATTTTAAATAAGGCTCTTGATAGTGACTTAATAGTAACCACTGGTGGAGTTTCTGTTGGTAAATATGATCTTATTCAAAAGGCTTTACAAAATTTTGAAGGTAAAAGTCAAAATGAATTTTGGAAAGTTGCAATGAGACCTGGAAAACCTCTGTTATTTTCTATAATTGATAATACTCCTCTTATTGGGCTGCCAGGAAACCCTGTATCAAGTGGTGTATGTTCTTTGATTTTCGTAAATGTAGCAATTAGGTCAATGTTGGGTATTACAGAAAAATACCCAATATTTGAAAAAATTACTTTAGATGGCACCCTGCCTGTTAATGATGAAAGAATGGATTTTGTTAGAGCTAAGATTAATATTGAAGATGGAAATCTTTTAGCTACGCCCATAAATAAACAGGATAGTTCAATGATTACACAGTTTTCATATTCTGATTGTTTAATTGTAAGAGATCCTTTTGAAGGCGTTAAAAATAAAGGTGAAATAGTAAAGATATTAAGATTTCCTAACAATATTTAAAAAAACACTTGATGATTTGAACCTTATATGATAGAACAAAATAGAAACATAAAGGTTTTAATGCTTACTCTGAAACAAAATCAATTATTAAATTTCATTATTCTACGTATTGAAAAATATGGTGTATCTCCATCATATGAAGAAATGTGTGAGGAATTAGAGTTAAAGTCTAAATCTGGTATCAATAGAATTGTAAAATCTTTAGAAGAAAGAGGTTACATTGAACGTTTAGAAAATAAAGCAAGAGCAATAGCACCTAAGAAACATCCTAACGGACAGACTTATAACAGTGACGTAATTAATTTCAAAGATAAGTTTATTAATAAACACTCACATTCCTTAATTAAAAACCTTAAACCTCAAAAGGATCAAATTCCACTTCTTGGCAAAATTGCTGCAGGAACTCCGATTGAGGCAATATCTAATTATGGTGAATATTTAGATGTCCCCTCCTCATTTTTAACTTCTGAAGATTGTTATGCGCTTTATGTAGAAGGTGATTCAATGATTGATGAAGGTATTTTTGACGGAGATACAGTAATAATTGATAAAAAAACTAATATTAATAACGGTGATATAATTGTAGCTTTAATTGACAATGAAGAGGCTACATTAAAAAAATTTAGAAAAAAAGGTGATAGTATAGCTCTTGAACCAGCCAATAAAAATTATAAAACACAAATTTATGGACCTGATAGAATTGTCATACAAGGTAAAATGAGTGGTCTTATAAGAAGTTATAACTAACTTTTAATTATTAGTCTTTAATTTATTTTAATTCTATGCCAATAGTATTTTTTAACTATTTTGTGAGTTTTATTTTGAGCGTTATTACCAGATTTGCCCCTTCACCAACAGGTTTTTTACACATAGGTGGCGCAAGGACAGCTATATTTAATTTCTTGTTTGCAAAAAAACATCAAGGTAAATATTTAGTTAGAATAGAAGATACTGACTCTAAAAGATCTACTAATGAAGCAGTTCAAGCAATTCACGATGGTCTTAAGTGGCTAAATATTTTTCCTTCAGAGAAAATCATTTATCAATCACAAGAAATTAAATCACATGTTAAANTAGCATATNAACTTNTANANAAAGGTTTTGCNTATAAATGTTATTTAAGCTCTGAAGAACTTACANTATTAAGNATNAAAAGCCGGGAAAATGGATTTCCTATAAAGTCACCATGGAGAGAAAATACTAACAATAGCAATGATGAAAACTTTGTTATTAGACTGAAAATGCCNTCTAGCGGCACAACTACAATACGTGATTTAGTTCAAGGNGAAGTGTCTGTTAATAATGAAATACTTGATGACATGGTTATNCTTAGATCTGACAAAAGNCCAACATACATGCTTTCATCTGTAGTAGATGATTATAATATGGGAATTACTCATGTTATTAGAGGTGATGATCATTTAAATAATGCTTTTAGACAAATTCAAATTATAAAATTTTTGAATTGGCAAGAGCCCTCTTACGCTCATATACCACTTATACATGGAAGCGATGGTTTGAAACTATCAAAAAGACATGGTGCTACTAATATATTTGACTATCATAAAATGGGATANACATCTGAAGCAATGTTNTCCTACTTATTACAGTTAGGTTGGACAGCGCAAAACGAAAATGATTTTGATTTAAAAAAAAATATTAGCGAGTTCTCTATTGAAAAAATTAATAAATCTCCAGCTAGGTTTGATATTCAAAAACTTAATAGTATTAATTCTAAAGTTCTTAGNCAAAAAAATCTTAACGAAGTTTTAGATTTAATAACGCAACATTTTTCTCTCGAACTTAAAAACATCCAAAAGAAGAGACTAAAAGCTCTATTACCTGAACTGTTAAAAAGAATTAATACATTCATTGACATTGAGGACGACATAGAATGGATTACTTCTGATGACTTTGTTTGCACTGATATAGATAATCTTTTAATATTGAAAGATAAGATTTTAAATATAAAAGAAATTAGTATTTTATTAAATAAATGCAAATGGACTAAAGATGATATTGATAATTGTCTTAAACAGTATATTATAGATAAGTCTATAAAATTTAAAGATATTGGTCCTGCATTAAGAGTAGCTCTTACTGGTAAAACAAATTCTCCAGATATAGTTACTGTTATATATGAACTAGGTTGTACAATTACTTTAAATCGACTAAATTATACATATTAATTTTATTAAGAAATTTTAAATCATATATACTTATTAAGGTAATTAACATGTCAAATAATGCAAATTCACAAAAAAACAAAATCGTTTTTGATGGCAAAGAATTAGAATTAAAAACATTATCTGGAACAGTTGGACCCTCTGTATTAGATATAAGGTCTCTTTATAGTGATCTAGGCATATTTACTTATGACCCTGGTTATGGATCAACTGGGTCTTGTGAATCAGCAATCACTTACATAGATGGAGAAGAAGGTGTATTGCTTCACAGAGGTTACCCTATTGACCAGTTAGCAGATAATAGTAGTTTTTTAGAAGTTGCTTATTTACTACTTAATGGTGAATTACCAAAAAAAGACGAAAAAACAGAATTTGAAAATGCAATTACTCTTCATACTATGGTTCATGAACAACTTATAAATTTTTACAGAGGTTTTAGGCGTGATGCTCATCCTATGGCTATAATGGTAGGTGTTGTAGGTGCTCTTTCGTCTTTTTATCCAGATTCAACTAACATTAATGACCCTTATGAAAGAATGGTCTCTTCTCGTCGCTTAATAGCAAAAATACCTACAATTGCAGCCATGGCCTATAAATATTCACTAGGTCAACCATTTAATTACCCACAAAATGATTTAACATATGCAGAGAATTTTTTACATATGTGCTTTTCTGTACCTGCTGAAAAGTATAAAATAGATCCGATAATATCAAAGGCTATGGATAAAATTTTAATATTGCATGCAGATCATGAGCAGAATGCCTCAACATCAACAGTTAGAATTTCTGGATCCTCTGGAGCCAATCCATTTGCTTGTATTGCAGCAGGCATAGCCTCTTTATGGGGACCAGCTCATGGCGGTGCGAATGAAGCAGTTTTAAAAATGTTATCTGAAATAGGAGACGTAAGTAGAATTGGTGAGTACGTAAACAAAGCTAAAGATAAAAACGATCCATTTAGACTATTTGGATTTGGCCATAGAGTATATAAAAACTATGACCCAAGAGCTGCTGTGATGAGAGTTTCATGTCATGAGGTTCTTAATTTATTAGGTATAAAAAATGACCCTTTACTAGAAATAGCAATGGAGCTAGAAAAAATAGCACTTAATGATGAATATTTTATTGAGAAAAAACTTTATCCAAATGTAGATTTCTATTCTGGCATCATTCTAAAAGCAATGGGTTTTCCTACTGATATGTTCACGGTACTTTTTGCTGTTGCAAGAACTGTTGGGTGGGTAGCTCAGTGGAATGAAATGATTACAGATCCTGTTCAAAGAATTGGAAGACCTAGACAATTATATACAGGATATCAAAAAAGAGACTTTATAAATTTAGATAAAAGATAGAAATTAATTAAAATTATTAATAATACTCATTATTTGTTCACTAGAATTTTTAGAAAAATTAAATTTTTTTCTGCCTTCTTTATATTTCATTCTATCTATAATTTCATTTGATGCTTTTTCAAATAATACTCTTTTAGTTTCTATTTGTTCAATATTTTCAATAAAATTTGGCTAATATATTTAAATTGACATCTTTCCTGAAATAAAAATGGGACAAGTTGTCTATCAAGCAAGAAGTTTGGGAGTAGTACATTTTTAAAATCAACTAATATTCTACCTATAAATGAACTCAAAAAGTCTGTTTTATATACTGCTATGGTAGGTATTTTAAATAATACAAGTTCCAAAGTAATTGTACCGCTGCACGCAACAGCAATATCAGCGCATTTTAAAATATCATAATTTTTTTTTAAAATTATAACTTTTACATATGTAGTAAGACCAGAAATTTTTATTTTATCAATAATTTTTTTGTACTGTAATTTAGTTGTTGGAATAAACCATTTAATGTTTTTAATGTTTTTAATATTTTTTTTGTTATTTTTAATTAATAAAATAAATTCATCAATTATATTATTAATTTCTGTATCTCGACTGCCTGGAAATAAAAAACAATTAATATCCTTTTTTTGAATATTATATTTTTTATGTAGATTTTCTAAATTATTATTTTTTTTATTAATACTTAAAAA
>JGI20160J14292_10004244_pt1 | contig 10696 bp, 7 predicted proteins | sample COG_10_FD_14292 | JGI IMG/M metagenome (IMG submission 14292) | reverse complement strand
TTATCGATGGAGAAGAAATGGTGAACGTCATTTATTTAATCCAACTACCGTATCTAAATTGCAGCAAGCTGTTCGGTTGAGTGACCAAGATAGTTACAATATTTATGCAAATGCTATCAATGAGCAAGCAGAAAGCTTAATGACTATTCGTGGCTTATTTGAATTCGATAACCTAGATCCTATTCCTTTGGAAGAAGTAGAGGATTGGACAGAGATTGTAAAACGCTTTAAAACAGGTGCCATGTCTTATGGCTCTATTTCGCGTGAAGCTCACGAAAACTTAGCCATTGCTATGAATAGAATTGGAGGGAAGTCTAATTCTGGTGAAGGTGGTGAAGACAGAAAACGTTTTCAAAAAGATATAAACGGAGATAGCAGAAACTCTGCAATTAAACAAGTAGCTTCTGGAAGATTTGGGGTAACTTCTCATTATTTAACAAATGCGAAAGAGATTCAAATAAAAATGGCACAAGGTGCCAAGCCTGGAGAAGGCGGTCAACTACCAGGATATAAAGTTTTACCTTGGATTGCAGATGCAAGAAATTCAACCCCGTTTGTAGGACTGATTTCTCCACCTCCGCATCACGATATTTATTCGATTGAAGATTTGGCACAATTAATTTTTGATTTAAAAAATGCAAATCGTGAGGCAAGAGTTAATGTAAAATTAGTTTCCGAAGTTGGTGTTGGAACTATTGCTGCTGGCGTTGCAAAAGCCAAAGCAGACGTTGTTTTAATATCTGGTTACGATGGCGGTACTGGAGCTTCTCCTCTAACCTCTTTAAAACATGCAGGGTTGCCTTGGGAACTTGGCTTAGCAGAAGCCCAGCAGACATTGGTAATGAATAGTTTACGAAGTAGAATTGTAGTAGAGTGTGACGGCCAATTAAAAACAGGAAGAGATGTTGCTATTGCGGCTTTATTAGGTGCAGAAGAATTTGGTTTCGCAACCGCTCCTCTAGTAGCCTCTGGCTGCATCATGATGCGTAAATGTCACTTGAATACTTGTCCTGTTGGTATTGCTACCCAAGACAAAGAATTGCGTAAAAACTTTAAAGGAACTCCTGAACACGTAATTAACTTCTTTTTTTATGTAGCTGAAGAATTAAGAAAAATAATGGCTCAATTAGGTTATAGAACTTTAGCTGAGATGGTTGGTCAAACACATAAAATAAATTCAAATAAAGCAATCAAGCATTACAAAGCAAAAGGATTAGATTTATCTAGCATCTTACATAGACCTTCAGCTTATAAAAGTAAGATTCTTAAAAACACTGAAGAACAAGATCATAATTTAGAAAATGTTTTAGATTTTACCATTTTAAAAGACTCTAATAGAGCTTTATATCGAAAAGAAAAAATGAACCTTGCCTATCCAATTAAAAATACAAACCGTACAGTTGGGGCTATCATAAGCAATGAAATTTCAAAAATTTATGGACATCTAGGCTTGCCTGAAGACACCTTAAATATCAACTTTACAGGTTCTGCTGGACAAAGTTTCGGAGCTTTTGGAGCTTTTGGATTAACGTTTACTCTAGAGGGTAATACCAATGATTATTTAGGAAAAGGATTATCGGGTGCGAAACTAATTATAAAAAAACCAGCCAAAGCAGATTTTTTAGCAGAAAACAATATCATTGTTGGTAATGTTTGTTTGTTTGGAGCTGTAAATGGACAAGCCTATATTAATGGAATCGCAGGAGAACGTTTTGCCGTTCGTAATTCAGGAGCAACTGCTGTTGTAGAAGGAGTTGGAGACCACTGTTGTGAATATATGACTGGCGGTAAAGTAATTGTTCTGGGAAAAACAGGAAGAAATTTTGCTGCTGGTATGAGTGGTGGAATCGCTTATGTATACGACCCAGAAAACAAATTTTCTAACGGTCTCTGTAATACAGAAACTATCGAGTTTGAATATATTTCTGAAGATGCTGCTGCCGAATTAAAAACAATAATAGAAAAACATGTTTTATACACTGAAAGCAAAAAAGGTGCTAAATTATTAGCTGATTGGGATACAAGCATAGACAACTTTGTAAAAGTAATGCCAACTGAATATAAGCGTGCTTTAGAACGTATTGCATCAGAAGAACCAATGTTTGAAGAATTAACAAAAGCATAATGTCATGGGAAAAGTAACAGGATTTAAAGAAATTGAAAGACAAGATGAAACCTACACTTCTGTAATAGATCGTGTAAAAAATTATAAAGAGTTTACCGTTCCTCTTACAGGTAAAGAAATTACAAAACAGGGTTCACGTTGTATGGATTGTGGTATCCCTTTTTGCCATAGTGGTTGCCCTTTGGGAAATCTAATTCCAGATTTTAATCATATGGTACATCAAGGAGAATGGCAAAAAGCTTCATGGATATTGCATTCTACTAACAATTTTCCGGAATTCACAGGGCGCTTATGTCCTGCTCCATGCGAACAAGCATGTGTATTAGGAATTATTGAAGACCCTGTATCTATTGAAAATATTGAAAAAAATATTGTAGAACGTGCGTTTAAAGAAGGTTGGATAAAACCTCAACCTCCAAAAAGTAGAACAAATAAAACAATTGCTATTATTGGTTCAGGTCCAGCTGGGTTGGCTGCAGCACAGCAATTAAATAGGGCTGGCCATACCGTTACTGTTTTTGAAAGAGATGATGAGGTTGGAGGTTTATTACGTTACGGTATTCCTAATTTTAAGATGGAAAAGGGAATTATTGATAGACGAATCAAAATTTTAAAAGCCGAGGGTATTATCTTTAAGACAAATATTAACGTTGGTGTGAATTATGCTGTTGAGGATTTAAAAATATTTGACAGTATTGTTTTATGTGGAGGATCTACTAAGGCAAGGAGTTTGACAACTAAGGGTATAGACGCTGATGGTGTTGTACAGGCAATGGATTTTTTAACTCAACAAACTAAAGTATTGTTTGGTAAGGAGGTGAAAAATCAAATAATGGCTACTGATAAAGATGTAATCGTAATTGGTGGTGGTGATACAGGTTCAGATTGTATTGGTACTTCAAATAGACAGGGAGCAAAATCTGTTGTAAATTTTGAAATTATGCCAAAACCTCCTGGTCAACGTTCTGCTTCTACACCATGGCCTTTTTGGCCATTAAAATTAAAAACTTCCTCCTCTCATAAAGAAGGGGTAGAGCGCAATTGGTTAATTAATACTAAAGAATTTATAAAGGATAAGGAAGGAAAACTAATTGCTTTAAAAACTATAAATGTTCAATGGGAAGTCATTCCTGGTAAAAGACCTAAATTGATAGAAATAGCAGGTACTGAAAAAACATGGCCTTGTGAATTAGCGCTATTAGCTCTAGGTTTTACTGGTCCAGAAAGTACTCTAGCAGACAAATTAGGTATAGATTTAGATGGGCGCTCAAATTATAAAGCCATATATGGAAAATATCAAACTAATATTCCAAATATTTTTACTGCGGGTGATATGCGTAGAGGACAATCTTTAATTGTATGGGCAATATCTGAAGGAAGAGAAGCGGCTAGACAAGTTGATATTTATCTGATGGGTAAATCTGAATTGCCTTCTAAGGATATCTCAGGTGATTTAATAGCCATGTAATATTTAAAATTAAAAGGTAAAATTTATAGTCTAATGAAAACAATACTACTACATATTATTTCTGCCATTATTGGAAACAATCCGTAACCATAGGAATGATATTTATAGATGATAAAAATTAAAGGTCTTCCCGAAACGGAAGGCTTTTTTTATAGAAAAATTTAGGGGTTTGAACATCACAAATAAAAACAGTTAATAGATTGTTTGCCAAATGATTAAGTAATATTTAAAAGCTATGAATTTAAGCTGAATTAAGTTTGTAACGAAATGATAAGGATAGCAATAAACTAATTTAGAAGTACAAAATACAATAGCTACTGTAAAACAGAATGAAAGATATTAATAAACACAGTCGAAGATTAACACAAGATGAATCTCAGCCAGCATCACAAGCCATGTTGTATGCTGTAGGTCTTTCAGATGAAGATATGCAAAAAGCCCAGGTAGGTATTGCTAGTACTGGCTATGATGGCAATCCATGTAACATGCATTTGAATAGATTGAAAGATGAGGTAAAAATAGAATGTAAAATTGCTGACATGGTTGGTCTAGGTTTTAATACCATAGGAGTTTCTGATGGAATTTCGATGGGAACCTCAGGAATGAATTATTCATTAGTTTCCAGAGATATTATTGCAGATTCTATTGAAACAGTTATGAATGCGCAAAGTTACGATGCATTAATTGCTATAGTTGGTTGTGATAAAAATATGCCGGGAGCTGTCATGTCAATGTTACGATTAAATCGCCCGTCTATTATGATGTACGGGGGTACTATTGCCTCTGGAAATTACAAAGGAAGAAAGTTAAATATTGTATCAGCTTTTGAAGCTTTAGGTCAAAAAGTAGCTGGAGAAATTGAAGAAGAAGAGTATAGAGAAATTATAAAAAGATCGATTCCTGGTGCTGGTGCATGCGGTGGTATGTATACGGCAAACACAATGGCTTCTGCTATTGAATGCATGGGTTTTGCGTTGCCATATAATTCATCAATTCCAGCTGAAAACCCAAATAAATTATCAGAAGCTGAAAGACATGCTTTGGCTATTAAAAATTTATTAGAAAAAGATATAAAGCCTTTAGATATTATTTCAAAAAAATCAATAGAAAATGCCATTGCTTTGGTAAATGCTCTTGGAGGTTCTACCAATGCTGTACTGCATTTTTTAGCTATAGCACATGCTGCTGATATTAAATTTACTTTGGAAGACTTTCAAAGAGTATCAGATAAAACACCTTTAATTGCAGATTTAAAACCTTCGGGAAAATATTTAATGGAGGATGTTCATGGCATAGGGGGTACACCGGCAATCATGAAATATTTATTGGATGGTGGTTATTTGCACGGAGATTGTATGACGGTTACTGGAAAAACATTAGCTGAAAACTTAAAAGATGTTGTCGCTATGGAGTTCGAAGATCAGGATGTTATTTATCCAACAGACAAAGCTTTAAAGACCTCCGGAAATATTCAAATACTTCACGGAAATCTTGCAGAGGAAGGTGCGGTTGCTAAAATATCAGGTAAAGAAGGATTATTGTTTGAAGGGAAGGCAGTTGTTTATGACGGAGAACAGGCTGCAAATACCGGGATTTCAAATGGTGAGGTTCATAAAGGTGATGTGGTTGTGATACGATATGTTGGACCTAAAGGTGGACCAGGTATGCCGGAAATGTTAAAACCAACTTCGCTAATCATGGGAGCAGGCTTAGGAAAGTCTGTTGCCTTAATTACAGACGGTCGTTTTTCTGGAGGAACGCATGGATTTGTTGTTGGACACGTAACACCAGAAGCTCAATCAGGAGGAGCAATAGGAATCCTAGAAACTGGAGATAAAATCAGAATCAGTGCTGAAGACAATACAATTAATGTATTAATCTCTGATGAAGAATTAGCAGAGAGAAAAGCAAAATGGATTGCTCCAGAACCAAAGCATAAAAAAGGAATTTTATACAAATACGCAAAAACAGTAGCTTCAGCATCTAAAGGATGTGTTACTGATTTATAAAAAGAAAATATATGGACACACAAACCATAAAATCACAAGAAAAATCTATCAAAACTACAGAGCGTATTTCTGGTAGTGAGGCAATTGTAAGATGTTTAATTGAAGAGGGAGTAGATATTCTTTATGGATATCCAGGAGGAGCAATTATGCCAGTTTATGATGAGTTATACAAGTATCAAGATAAAATTCATCATGTATTAACAAGACATGAGCAAGGTGCAACACATTCAGCTCAAGGATATGCAAGAATTTCTGGAAGAGTTGGGGTAGCTATGGCTACTTCAGGTCCAGGAGCAACCAATTTAATTACTGGTATTGCAGATGCACAAATAGATTCTACACCAATGGTTTGTATCACAGGTCAAGTACCATCTCATTTATTGGGATCAGATGCTTTTCAAGAAACAGATATTGTAGGAATTTCTACACCAGTTACAAAATGGAATTGTCAAGTAACTAGGCAGAAGATATACCAGAAGTATTGGCAAAAGCATTCTACATTGCCAAAAGTGGAAGACCAGGACCAGTATTGATTGATATTACAAAGGATGCTCAATTTAACGAGTTTGATTTTTCATATGAAAAATGTACACATGTAAGAAGTTACAAACCAGTTCCAGAAACAGATGTTTCTAAGGTTGAGGAAGCTGCAAAATTAATAAATGCTGCTAAAAAACCTCTAATTGTTTGGGGGCAAGGAATTATTTTAGGTGAAGCAGAAGAGCAATTAAAGGCTGTTGTTGAGAAAGCAGGAATTCCAGCTGCTTGGACAATTTTAGGAGCTTCTGCAATTCCAACTTCACATCCATTAAATGTAGGTATGGTTGGTATGCATGGAAATTATGCTCCAAATATTTTAACTAATGAATGTGATGTTTTAATCGCAATTGGAATGCGTTTTGACGATCGTGTAACAGGCAGCTTAAACACTTATGCAAAACAAGCCAAAGTAATTCACTTTGAAATTGACCCTGCAGAAATTGATAAGAATGTAAAGACAGATGTAGCTGTTTTAGGTAATTCTAAAGTAAGTTTAGATTTATTATTACCATTATTAGAACAGAATTCTCATAATGAATGGCATCAAAAGTTTAAAGACTTGTATGAAATTGAATACGAAAAAGTAATCAAAAACGATTTATATCCTACAAAAGAAGGCTTAACAATGGCTGAGGTTTTAAAAGAAATCAATATTCAGAGTGAAGGAAAAGCTGCAATTGTAAGTGACGTGGGTCAACATCAAATGATTGCTTGTAGATATGCTGATTTTAATGTGACTAAGAGTAATATTACTTCTGGTGGATTAGGAACTATGGGATTTGGTTTACCAGCAGCTATAGGTGCAAAAATGGCAGCTCCGGATCGTGAAGTAGTATCTATTTCTGGTGATGGAGGTTATCAAATGACCATTCAAGAATTAGGTACAATTTTTCAGCAAAAAGCAGCAGTAAAAGTGGTTGTTTTAAATAACGATTTCTTAGGAATGGTACGTCAATGGCAACAGTTATTTTTTGATAAAAGATATGCCTCTACAGAAATGGTAAATCCAAATTTTGTTGCGATTGCAGAAGGGTATTATATCAAAGCTAGAAAAGTTACCAAACGTGAAGATTTAGCAGAAGCTGTAGCAGAAATGATGCAAAGTAAAGAAGCTTATTTTTTAGAAGTTTGTGTAGAAAAAGAAGATAATGTATTTCCAATGATTCCATCTGGAGCAAGTGTTTCAGATATAAGATTAGAATAAGATGAGTACAGAAGAAAAACAACTTTATTCAGTATCAATTTATACTGAAAATAATATTGGATTGTTGAATAGAATTTCAGCAATTTTCCAAAGAAGACATATCAATATAGAAAGTTTAAATACTTCACCTTCTGAGATTGAAGGCGTTTCTAAATTTACAATTGTTGTAAATATGAATGAAGTAAATATTAAAAAAATTCTAGGTCAGATAGAAAAACAAGTAGAAGTAATAAAATCATATTACCATAGTCTTGATGACATTATTTATCAAATAGCTGGTTTATTTAAAATAAAGTCAGAATTATTATTTGAAGAACGTCAAATACAAAACATTATTAAAGAAAGTAATGCTAGAATTGTAACAGTTAATAAAGACTTTTTTGTACTTGAAAAATCAGGTAAAAAAGAAGAAATAGTAGAATTGTATAATAAATTAAGTCCATTTGGAATTATGCAGTTTACACGTTCTGGGTTAATTGCGGTTACCAAAGAAGAAATGAAAATATCATCATTATTAGAATCATACAACAACTAAATAAATTAAAATGTCAAATTATTTTAACACATTAACTTTAAGACAAAAATTAGAGCAATTAGGACAATGTCGTTTTATGGATGCTTCAGAATTTGAAGACGGAGTAAACGCTTTAAAAGGAAAGAAAATTGTTATTGTGGGCTGTGGTGCACAAGGTTTAAATCAAGGTTTAAATATGAGAGATTCTGGCTTAGATATTTCTTATACTTTAAGACAAACAGCAATTGATCAAAAAAGACAATCTTACATTAATGCAACTTCAAATGATTTTGTTGTAGGTACTTACGAAGAAATGTTGCCAACTGCAGACTTGGTTATCAATTTAACTCCAGATAAACAACATACAAATGTTGTAAATGCTGTGATGCCATTGATGAAAAAAGGAGCTACTTTAAGTTATTCTCACGGATTTAATATTGTAGAAGAAGGAATGCAAATTCGTAAAGATTTAACAGTGATTATGGTAGCACCTAAATCTCCTGGATCCGAAGTTCGTGAAGAATTTAAAAGAGGATTTGGAGTGCCAACATTAACAGCTGTTCATCCAGAAAATGATCCAGAAGGAAAAGGTTGGGCACAGGCAAAAGCTTATGCAGTTGCTACAGGAGGTCATACAGCAGGAGTTTTAGAATCTTCTTTTGTAGCAGAGGTAAAGTCTGATTTAATGGGAGAGCAAACTATTTTATGTGGTTTGTTACAAACAGGAGCAATTTTATCTTTCGATAAAATGGTAGCAGAAGGAATTGATGCTGGTTATGCAGCTAAGTTAATTCAGTATGGTTGGGAAACTATAACTGAAGCTTTAAAGCACGGGTGGTATTACAAATATGATGGATAGATTATCTAACCCTGCAAAAGTTGAAGCATTTCGTTTATCTGAAGAATTAAAAGAATCATGCGTCCATTATTCCAAAAACATATGGATGATATTATGACTGGTCATTTTTCTAAAACAATGATGGAAGATTGGGCAAATGACGATATTAACTTATTAACTTGGAGAGCTGCAACTGGAGAAACTGCTTTTGAAAAACAAGTAATTACGAATCGAGAAATTACAGAGCAAGAGTATTTTGAGCACGGAACTTTATTAGTTGCTTTTGTAAGAGCTGGTGTAGAATTAGCTTTTGAGGCAATGACAGAATCTGGTATAATAGATGCATCTGCATATTATGAATCTTTACATGAAACACCATTAATTGCAAACACAATTGCAAGAATGAAATTGGCTGAAATGAATCGTGTAATTTCAGATACAGCAGAATATGGATGTTATCTATTTGATCACGCTTGTAAACCTTTATTAACTGATTTTATGAAAACAGTTTCTACAAACGTAATTGGTAAATCTTTTAGTTCAGAGAATGGTGTTGATAATCAAGAATTGATTAGAATTAATAAAATTATTAGAAATCATCCAGTAGAAATAGTTGGAGAGCAGTTAAGAGCTTCTATGACAGCTATGAAAGTTATTAAGACAGTTGTTTAAATAAGAAGTAGTTTATTAATCTTTTTTATGAAAACCAAGGTAATTTATAGACCAACAATAGAAGCCATAAAGAAAGCTTCTCTTAACTTGCAAGAAGTTGCTTTGAAAACTCCTTTGGTTAAGAATGATTATTATTCTAAAAAATACCAAAGTACTATTTTGTTTAAAAGAGAAGATTTGCAACAAGTAAGGTCTTACAAAATAAGAGGTGCTTACAACAAAATATCTTCGTTAACTGAAAACGAACGTACCAAAGGGGTTATCTGTGCTAGTGCAGGAAATCATGCACAAGGGGTAGCGCTTTCGTGTAAGTTGTTGAAAATACATGGCGTAATTTATATGCCTACTCCAACACCCAAGCAAAAAATTAATCAAGTAAAAATGTTTGGAGAACAATACGTTGATGTTGTTTTGATAGGAGATTCATTTGATGATGCAAAATATGCTGCAACTCTTGAAGCAGAAAGACTACAAAAAACGTTTATTCATCCATTTGACGATGAAAAAATTATTGAGGGGCAGGCAACTGTTGGTTTAGAAATTTTAGAACAAACTAATGAGCCAATAGATTATGTTTTTGTGCCAGTTGGTGGAGGTGGTTTGTCATCAGGCTTGTCATCATATTTCAAACAGGTTTCACCAAATACAAAAATCATAGGTGTAGAACCAGAGGGGGCTCCTTCCATGTCTGCGTCTATTGATGCTAACAAAAATATAGTACTAGAATCTATTGATAATTTTGTAGATGGTGCCGCTGTTAAAAGAGTTGGAAATTTAAATTTATCATTGTGTAAAGAAAATTTACATGATATGATTACGATACCAGAGGGAAAAATATGTCAAATCATTTTGGATTTATACAATAAGGAGGCTACAGTGGTAGAACCTGCAGGTGCTTTAAGTATTGCAGCTTTAGATCTTTATGAAAACGAAATAAAAGATAAAAATATAGTGTGTATTGTAAGTGGTAGTAATAATGATATTACTAGAACTGCAGAAATCAAAGAACGTGCTTTACTTTTTGAAAATATTAAACATTATTTTATAATTAAATTCCCACAAAGAGCAGGGGCCTTAAGAGAGTTTGTTGCCGATATTTTAGGTCCCGATGATGATATAACTCATTTCGAATATACCAAAAAGACCAATAGATTTAAAGGTGCAGCTGTAGTTGGGTTAGAATTAAAGTCAGCTAATGATCTTGAACCGCTAATTGCTAGAATGAAACGTCATAACTTTTATGGTGATTATTTAAACGATAAACCAGATTTATTTCAATTTTTGGTTTAGAGATGTGTAATTTAGTATTGTTAAATCATTTATAAT
>JGI20160J14292_10004235_pt1 | contig 10707 bp, 9 predicted proteins | sample COG_10_FD_14292 | JGI IMG/M metagenome (IMG submission 14292) | reverse complement strand
ACTCTTCCGTGTCTTAAGACAAAGTACCATTGGCGCTGAAGGGCTTGACTTCCGAGTTCGGAATGGGATCGGGTATTACCCCTTCGCAATAATTACCAGGCTGGGAACTTATATTGATTTTATAAAAAAATGCAAATTATTATTTATCCAAATGAAATAATAAAATGACAGTGTATCTATTTTATTTATCTATTTATATAATGTATGAAATGCTGATAATATAAAACTAGGTCTTTAACTAAATCAAAATGTTAAAATATAAAACTGCTTTTGTAACATTTTTTCCTGTTATTCCTGATAATATGGGTTCTTCGGCAGTAATAAATAGTCGCTTTAAAAATTGGCCCTATGTAAAAAAATTATTTCAAATATCTCATATAAAAAAAATTAATAACAATAAAATTAATACTATTTTTATAAAAAAAGAAAGTCCAATAAATAAAATTATGAAACTTCCTGAATTAGTATTTAAAATATTTCAATTTTTAAAAAAATCTAAAAATAATCTAATTATAATTGAAGGTGCAAGCTGGATTTTTTATAGCTTCATAGTTTTGTTTAGTTTTAAAATAATGTTGCCCAATTCAAAAATTATATACATTTCACATTCAATAGAGTCAGAAATACGAAAAAAGTACTCTAATAAATTAATATATTATTTAACAAAATTTTTAGAAAGATTGGTATTTAAATATTCATACCTATCAACATCTGTATCCAAACTTGAACAAAACAAAATTAGAAAACTTTATAATCATAAATCTATACTTTATTCAAACGCAATAACCATAGATAATCATAATTATAATCAAAAACAAAAAAGAGAAATGCAACAAGATTATATAATTTACTGTGGCTCATATAAATATAAACCCAATAAAAATGCTATTGATTATCTAAATAATAAAATCATGCCGTCTCTTATAAAAAAAATTCCCAATCTAAAATTAGTTCTTACAGGTGGGGGATTTGATAAAAAACTATCATGGATAATCAACAAAGGAATTGTTCCAAAAAAATACCTTTACAATTTAATATATTATTCAAAATGTATGTGTGTTCCATTAAAATTTGGATCTGGTACAAGAATTAAAATAATTGAAGCCTTGTCGCTAGGTACAATTGTCATATCTACAAAAAAAGGGATTGAAGGTATAGATTTAATAAATACAAATCCTCCGTTTATAGTAAATGACACAAATTTATTTTTAAGTACCATTTATAAAATAATTAAAAATAATAAAAATTTAAAAATAAAATCTTTAAAAGATAAGATGTTTTATTTTAAAAAATATTCAATGAAGAATATTACTATAAATTTCATAAATAATTATCTAAAAAATATTTCATAACAATGATTAAAAATAATGAATTAATTTTTAATGGAATTATTCTTTCTTTACCAGGTTTGCTATCAATAATTATCTCACTTATATCAATACCTATTCATTTAAGCGTAGCTGGAGCTGAAAATTATGGAAATTATATAATATTTCACCTCATCCTAACAATTTCTGTAATGTTTAATATTGGAATTGGAAAATCTATAGTTATTAGTATTGGTAGCTTTCCTCAAAAAAATAAGATTATCGCCTATCAGGGTTTAAAATACACACTCCTGATAAGTTTTTTGATATCATCTATTTTTATATTATTGAAAATATTGAATGGAACACTTTTTGAATACTTTTTTACATCAAATACAATTTTTAAATATTTTATTATTTGTATAATCTCAACAATTTTTTATGTAAGCTTGGAAGCAATTTTGCAAGGAAATGAAAAGTATAAATCCTTAAGTCTATATAATTTTTTATTTTTTAGTTTATCACTAAGCTTACCTTCACTTAGCTTGCTATATGATTCAAAATCAACATTAGATAATTTATTATTAATTAGCACTTATTTAAAAGTGTTCACTATTTTTGCTATGTTGATATTAATAATTTTGAATAATCTAATTAAAATATCAGATACTAATATTTTAATTAACAATTTAAAAAAAAATAGTAAGTGGTTAACACTAAATAATATATTAGTTCAATTTTATGATATTTTTGATAAATATTTAATTAAAATTTTCTTGGGACCGATAGCTCTAGCTACATACTCTATTCCGCAACAACTAACAGGAAAACTTAGCATATTTTCTAAAGGATTCAGTGCAATTCTACTTACTATTTTTTCTAAAAAGACAAAAAATAATAAAGATTTAAATCAATCAATCAAAGTTTTTTTAAAAATTACACCTTCATTTATTTTTTTATTGTTTCCATTTTATTCAGTACTATTAAATTTATGGCTAGGTGACGAATTCAACCAAAATATACTTGATTTAACAAAAATATTTTCATTGTGTGGAATTTTTGCGAGTACGTCACACATTTTAGTTACAAAATTTGAAGCATCACAAACGTTGAGGCGTAATCTAAAATTTGAATTTATTTTGATGCCATTCTTTTTAATAATTTTATATACATTAGTATACATTAATTATTCATTAATTTATATCGCTTCCATTATTCTAATAAAAGAAAGTATTTTACTTTTTCTGAGATTAAATTTTTTAAAAAAAGAAATTAAAAATGTTTTTCACTACTACCTATATTCAATTTTTTTTATAATGATGCTCTATATGTCTTTTAAAAATGAATTTTTCTTTTACTTTTTAGAAATAGCATTATTAATAAGTCTTATTAAAAATGATAAGTGATATTATAAGAAAGTTAAATAGTTATCTAAGTTTTTGGATTTGGGACAATAAGCCAGTCAATCGCAGCAAAGATAAGTTAATAAAAAAATATATTCAAAAAAACATATCCCTCAATAAAATTATCAAAAAAAATTTAAAAGAAACGCACAATATATTTAATGAAAAATTATATCTATTATTACAAAAAAAAGATATTACAAATTTCTTAAGAGAAAGTTTTATTCAAAAAATGTTTTTCTTGCATAATAGATTTTTTGTATATGCTGAATTAAGAGAACTTCAAAAAAATAAAAGATGGTCACTTTATAAAAAATTAATTAATGAGGATATTGTTGGCAACCCGATAAGATATTTTCTATACCCTGATAGTTCAGGAAACAGGATTAATCATGTCTATCATTTAAATGTATTATCAAGAGAACTAAATATTAATTTAACTGATATAAAAAAAGTATTTGAATTTGGAGGTGGATATGGCTGTATGGCTCGAATTTTTTCCAAACTTAATAAAAAGATAAAATATACATGTTTTGATACACACAATGTAAATTTATTGCAGTTTTATTACCTCAAACATAATAATTTAGATGTTGGGTTTTCAAAAAAAAATGATTTTTTCTTAAATTCAAATTTAAAAAAAGTTAACAAAACTTATGAAACAAAGCTGAAAAGTTTATTTATTGCAAATTGGTCATTATCAGAAACGCCAAAAAAATTTAGAAAAAACTTTATATCTATTATAAAAAAAAATGAATTTATCCTGATTTGTTTTCAAGAAAAGTTCGAAGATATTGATAATCTTAAATACTTTAATAATCTAAGATCTAAACTTTCTAATAAATTTGAAATTAAAATTTTAAAAAATAAATTTTATACTGGTAATATGATAAATAAACACAATCATTACTTTTTTGTCGGAAAAAAACTATAATCTAATTTCTGGAAGATCCAAAATATTCAAGTCTATATAACTATATAAAAATTTAATTAATTTGATTAGCTCAGCAAATATAGAGCTCTGGAATATTGTATTAGTTTGAGCTGCCCCTCCAAATCCAGCCATTTGATCTAATTTCCACATAAAAATGTAAAAAATTAAAAAAATTATTAATGTACTACTTACTAAAAAATTTTTATTAATTTTATTTTTTAAACTAGTTAATTTTTTATAATTGATAATCAATGTTGAATAAAAGACTACTAGATGAACAGCCAAAAGACTAATATTTCTTCCATGATCTATAGCAAGTATAAAGCATAATAGTATTGGGGTAAAAAAATATATATAATTTTTCTGATATTGGTTATGTAATTTTAAAACCATTTCTTTAATACAAAAATGAAACACTAAGTAAAATACTCCTACACCAAAAAATAAACTTGCCAGCAGTTGAATAAAATCTTTATATCCAAAGTAATAAAAATGCCATTTATAAAAACCACCTAGAGCTTTATAAAATCCTCCACCTAATTGTGGGTGAAGNTCTACATTAAATTTTTGAAGTAAATCATTTAAAATATCAAGTTGATTTTGATCACCAATAAATAATAGTACTAACAAAACTGGAATTATTAAAAATAAATATATTAATAATATTTGTAATATTTTTTTTTTATTATTTATAAAGCTTAAAGATAAAAGAATATGAATTGATAAAAATAAGACTTGATACTCGTGTACCAAGATAGATAAAAATAGTATTGGTATGATAACAAATTTTAATTTATTTATATAACCTGAATAATTCTCTTTATTCTCTATGTGGTTAATTATAACTAATCCATGAAATAAAATTGTTAATTTAATAAAAATATCTTTTATAAAATACATATTAATATCATAAATTGAAAATAAAATTAATGATGGCGATAAGAAAATTAATAAATAAATAAAAATAGATTTCTCATACTTTTCAAAAATTTTATAAAAAAAATAAATTTGCATTAAATATAAAAAAAGAAACAAGTATGAAAAAAATACAATTGGCTTTATTCCAAACAAAATATTTAAATTCCAGAATATTTCACCTAATAACCCTCTCCTAATAAATCCAGCCTGATAGTTGATAAACAGTTCATTAAATGCATATGGTGATAAATTAATACCTTCTTGAATATTCATGTAGAAATATATTGATGTAATAAAAAATAAATAAATTAATATTAATTTTGATATAATTAGATTTACCGTTTTATTATTAAGGTTTTTTTTTATCATTTTAGCAATTTCAAATACAATGTATTAAAATAAATTTTTAAAAAAATATTTTAATTTATTTATAATTTTTTTTGGTAAATTATAACAATAGAATATTACGTATGTGAGAGCTAAACTCAAATTTAAATCTCTAAAATTGAATATCTTAAATAACAAGTAATAGTAAGATCCTTTTGCATATAGTTTACTTAAACTATTATGCTCTAAGAAATTTAAAAAATATTTTTGATTTTCTTTCCAAGATTGTATCTGCCAAGACCTATCTTCTTCAAACTCAGAAAACTTATTTTCAAATTTTATAACACTTAATTTTTTAAATAAATTAATCTTTTTTAAATTTAGTGCCTCACTTACTGCTATATAGAAGTTTTCTATTATACCCCAATCATATTGATTATATGTTTTGGTTATATCTTGAAACTTAATTGCTTTTTCTTTTGAAATTTTAAAAACAATTAAATCAATTCCATAATGTGGCCAAAATGTATTTTTTATTTTTCCATTAATAACCATTGAATTAGGATAAACTAATGCACAAAATTCATTCAATTTAATTTCTGAAAGTGATTTAAATAAATTATTGGGCACAATAATATCTGCTGTAGAAAATATTAAGTACTGAAAACTTCCATCGTTTATAAATTGATTTAAAGCATTATCTAACATTAATTTATTAGAATACTTTTTACCTTCTGGTAATTCTTTTTTTGGAATATTGATATAGAAGTTTTTAATTTTTTTTTCTTCAATAAATTTTTTTACATTTGTTTCATCAAATTGAGTTAAACTAAATGTTACATCAAAATTTAAATTTTTTATTGAGTCTACAAAAATACTTTGAAATAAGTCGTTAGTTTTAGATTTGCCTATTGGCCTAAAAGAAACTAACCACAATGCTTTCATTAATTTATATAAAATTAGTTTTCAATATTACTTTTACAAAATTTATCAATATTTGTTCCACTATTAACTTGTTCACTAATCCACTGATATGTTTTTGTAAGTCCCTCTTTCAATGTGCTTTTTGGTTTCCATCCAATTTTTTCATTGACATAACTATTATCGCTTGATCTGCCTCTTACGCCTAAGGGTTTATCTAGTTGGTAATTTTTATCTACTTTATATTGCGCTATATTTTCAATAATATCTATCATTTGATTAATTGACACCTGTTCTTCACTGCCAATATTAAATACNTCAGAGTTGTTACTATTAAAAACTTTCATCATTCCATCTATGCAATCGTCTATGTATAAAAAGCTTCTTGTTTGCTCTCCATCTCCCCAAACATCAATTTTTTTTAAATTCTTATTTTTTGCATTGATAATTTTTCTACATAATGCTGCGGGAGCTTTTTCCCTGCCTCCATCAAAAGTTCCAACTGGGCCATATATATTGTGAAACCTCACAACCCTAGTTTCCAGACCAAAATCTTCTGTAAAATGCCTACACATTCTTTCACTAAATAATTTTTCCCAACCATATCCATCTTCAGGTTCAGCGGGGTATGCATCAGTCTCTTTTAAACCTGGAATAAATGTTTGATTTTGTTTTGATCCATTATAAACACAAGCGCTCGAAGAAAATAAATATTTTTTACATTTATTTTTAATTGCAGCTCTTAGTAAATTTGTATTAATTAAAACGGAAAGCATACATTCAGCTTTGTTGTTTTCAATAAAACCCATACCTCCCATATTACATGCCAGGTTAAATATATGATCTACTCCCTTTGTAACTTTTAAAGTGTTGTTATAATCCTTAAGGTCCAAACAGTGATTTTCAGCATTATCAAAAATTTGAAACCAATATTCTATAGGTTTAATATCAACACAAATTAATTGAATGTTTTTTTCATTATCAAACATTTTAGCTAAATGTCCTCCAATAAAGCCTCCAGCACCACAGATTAATATTTTTTTCATTTATGTATTGATTAAATATGTTACTTTTAAAAAAAATTCAAATATCCATAAGTTTATTTATTGATTTTATACCTAATAAATCTAATTAATCATATTATATGGGTGAATTATATAGAAATTTTAAAGAAAAAATTGAGTTTGTTGATAAGTTCTTATTAATATTAATCATCGTGGTGCCTTTTCTTTTGGCAACAAGTATATTTCTTGCAGATTTAGCCTGCTCTATTTCTGGAATAATTTTAATTTATATTTTTTTTAAGAAAAAAATTATTTTTTTTAGGAGAATAAGGACTGAAATTATTTTGATGGTAGTATTTTATTTAATAATTATAATTAGTCTTCTTTTTACAAAATATTTTGAACATTCTTTTTTAGCTTCATTTTTTTATTTCAGATATTTTTTAGTATCTTTGTCTATTTTCTATTTATTAAAGAAATATGATTTTTTTATTACAATATTTTCATATTCATTAATGTTTACTCTATTGATTGTTTTGATGGATGCTCTTATTCAGTATTTTTATGGCAGTAATTTATTTGGCTATGATTGGCCTGGGAGAGGTGAAGAGGATTCTTTAAATCCTATTACAGGTTTTTTTAATGATGAAAAAAAGCTTGGAAGCTATCTAGTAAGGTTTTTACCATTACTACTTGCGGTAATATATTGGCGCGAAAGAAATAAGAATGATCTTTTAAGTGTTAGTTTAATATTATTGGTGGGAACGATTATTTTTTTTACTTCTGAAAGAACGGCATTAACTCTTTATTTTATAGTCTGCACCTTCTATTTTTTTATATCTAAAAATAAATTTAAATTTATATCATGTATAATTTTAATATTTGCATGTCTTTTTTATACACACCCTAAGCTTAATTATAAATTAATCAAATTCACAATGAATCAATTACAAGGAAATTATTCGGACCTAAATGATAAAAATGGGATCAGTTTAAGGTATTATTCTTATGAACATGAAAACCTTGTTTACACATCAATAAAAATTTTCCAAGAAAATTTCTTAATTGGATCTGGTGTTAAAAGTTTTCAACGTGCGTGTTTTGATTTGAAAAAAGATAAATTAAAACAAGTCGATAAAAATAAAAGGCAAAATAAACTAGTATGCTCTACTCATCCACATAGCACTTATTTTCAAATATTATCTGACATTGGTTTTTTTGGATTTATTTTTGCATTATATATACTTTATTATATAATTTCAATTTTCAGTAAATTTGCTTTTAAGATTTATAAAAATAATAAAATTAATATTTCCTATTACTTTATAAACGTAGGAGTACTCGTAAGTATATTCCCCTTGATACCTTCTGGAAATATTTTTAATAATTGGATATCCTTAATATTATTTTATTTACTTGGTTTTTGGTTATACTTAAAAAAACACAATGTTTTAAAGAAGATGTTTATAAGCAGACCAAATAAAATAAAAAAATAGTAAATAATAACTGATGCGTATTAATGAAATAATCACAAATAAAAAAAAAATTTATTATAAAATTATTATAATTTTATCTTTTATAATCTCATGGGCTTCTATTGGTACGAGTAATAGTGATTTATTTATATTAACAACAAATGAAGATGTAACATTAAAAAGTGTAATAAATTTTTTCAGGATAACATTAAATTTATTATGTTTTCCAATGTTGTGTTTCTTTTTTTTTTTAAATTTTTCTAAATATAAAGAAAATAAAATAAGTCCATATCTAGCTTTTTTAATACCACTATTTTGTTTTTTATCTCAAATTCCAGGGTTATTTTATACATCTAATTCATTATGGAATTTTTTATACATCTTATCCGCAATAAATATATTAATTATTTTAAATCTTATAATACTAAATTTTGAAAATGAAGAAATATATCTGATAATCTTTTTAACTTTTATTCTTTTAAGCGTAGTTTTTTTTAATTCTGCTATAAATGACTTTTATAAATCTTTTAGTCATTATAATAGATTATTTTATGGTGCTATTAATTATTTTTTCTCTGATGGTGGTATAAGATCCTCTGGTGTTTCACGAATAGGATTGATACTTTTAATTACCTATTCAATATTTTTTAAAAGAATTTTTAAATCAAAAATTTTAAGAACTATTCCTTTAGTTTTTTTTACTTCATGTATTTTTTTATATGAAAGTAGAGCTATTATAGGTATTACATTTATTTTTTTAATCTTTAATTATTTAATACGTGAAAAATATACACTAATAAATTTATTGAAATATTTATTGATTTATTTTGTATTACCAGCTTTGTTAGTACTTTCTCTGATTACAATAAATTCAACAAATTTATTTAAATGTAAAAACACACAATGCGAGAAAAATGTTCAATTCTTAGATCAAGATTTAGCATCACCAATTAAACTTCTTCAAGAACGATCAAGATTTATTAAACATCAATCAAATCCAACTGGGTTTACTGGAAGGATTGAAGACTGGAAAGAAATTATTAATAAGTTTGATTATAAAAATAATTTATTTTTTGGATATGGTGCACAAGGAGATAGGTATCTAATTAATCAATCGGCCTCAAATGGGCTGGTGTATACATTTGTATCTTCTGGAATTACAGGGGTCACATTTTTTTTATTGTTAACATTAACCTCTGGCATGCAGCTGTTAAAATACTTATTTTTTAGTAGGAAAAAAGAGTTAATTAGTTATTTTTCTTTTAGTATTATGATTGTGTTTTTTATTAGATCGATAGTTGAAAGTTCTTATTCAGTATTTGGCATAGATTTAATATTATTCTATATGGGCTTAATTTTAATGCAAAGATTTAAAGTTTTAAAATAAAATGACTTATGTAAACTATTGTCTGTTAGTTTTTATTGTAGTTAACTTTTTTTTTGTTGTAAATTTTAATAAATTATTATTTTTTCATTATATTTTAGATAAACCTGATAAAAAAAGAAAATTTCATTTAAAATCGATGCCACTAGCAGGTGGAATTATTTTAATAATTAATCTTTTAATCTATTTTATAACAATAATCTCAAATAAAGAGCTTTTATTAAGTGAGGTTTTATTTAATAGCAATCTAGAATTATACATTTTTATGACTTCAGCCTTTATCATTTTTTTGATTGGTTTGTTTGATGATAAATATGATTTGACTCCTAATTATAAATTTTTATTATTATTTATAATAATATTATCAACGTTATTATTTGATAAAAATCTTCTTATTTCATCAATCAATTTTTCTTTTTATGATGAAGTTATCAATATAGGAAAATTTAGTTTATTTTTTACAGTATTTTGTTTTTTGGTGTTTTTAAATGCATTTAATATGTTTGATGGAATTAACCTACAAGCAAGTCTTTATTCAATAATTATAATTATCTTTATTTTATTTTTTTCTTCAAATTCATATTTATTTAAAATTTTATTAATTTATCTGATTTTTTTTTCGTATCTTAATAATAAAAATAAATCATTCCTAGGAGACTCTGGCACTCTACTAATATCTTTTATAATTAGTTACGTGTTTATAAAATTATATAATGTAGGACAAATTAAATTCGTTGATGAAATTTTTATTTTTATGATGTTGCCTGGTATCGATTTAATTAGAGTTTTTTTTAAAAGATTTTTAAATAACAAAAATCCACTTCGACCTGATCGTACCCATCTTCATCATTTATTATCTGAAAAATTTACACATTTACAAAGTCTAATGATAATTCAATTAATTATTATCACTCCGATAATTTTATCTTATCTTGATATAAACAGGATATTTATAATTTTAGCTACAATCTTTTGTTATAGTTTAATTATTTATAAATTGAGTAAGTAATTTGTTGTTATTTATCTTTCTTCCT
>JGI20160J14292_10004229_pt1 | contig 10718 bp, 10 predicted proteins | sample COG_10_FD_14292 | JGI IMG/M metagenome (IMG submission 14292) | reverse complement strand
GCCCAAGACAAAGTCATCGCCCGCGCCATGCCCCAAGGCGACATCCTGGGCTTCGCCCCACCGTTCTGCTTGACACGACAAGAGGCCGACACCGTTGTCGCAGCGACGGTAAAGGCGGTAAAGACCGTCCTTGGGTAGATAGCAGCCGGCACCGAGCCGAATTGTTGCTAGTTTTTCCTGATTTCTTTTAGCTGATTAATTATGCTTTGGTAGTAATCAACTCCTTGCGCGCCAGTCACCAAATGCTTGCGATCAAAGACCACGGCGGGCACGCCGCTGATACCTTGTTGTGTCCAGAACATCTGTTCTTCACGTACTTTGGCAGCAAACCTTTGATCGTCCAAAACTTTGATAGACTCTGCTCGATCAAGGCCAATCTCTTTGGCGATCTCAGCCAATATTCTATCATCGGATAAGTCGCGCCCGTTGGTGAAATGCGCAGTGAACAATGCTTGCTTCAGGTCGTCCATGCGGCCTTGTCCATTCGCCCAATGCAGTAACTGATGTGTGTTGAATGGGTGTTGTCAGAGAAACTTGACTGATCGAACAAGTTCTCATAATTTTTGGGAATGGCCAATAAAAATCTGTTCAAATACTTTAAAACTTCGCCCGAAATTATCCGCTTGGCAGTGATGTTTTACGTGCAGTATCCGCTCAGTTATCGCCAAGTTGAAGATATTTTGCACGAACGTGGTATTGATATCTGCCACGAAACTGTGCGGTTTTGGGTTGGGCGTTTCGGGTTGAAATTCGCAGGCGAAATTCGAAAGAAGAGGGCAGGGCACCACTCAAATTGGCAATGGCATCTGGACGAAGTTTTCGTCAAAATTAGCGGTGAAAGATTTTACCTATGGCGGGCCGTTGATCATGAAGGTGAAGTTTTGGAGTGTTACGTTTCAAAACGAAGAGATAGCCATGCTGCAAGGAAATTCCTGATTAAAACAATGCGCAAACACGACTCACCAAAAATAATCACGACGGATAAGTAAGCATCCTACCGCGCTGCATTTCGTGAAATAGGTGTTGCAGAACGTCAGTTGTGCGGTGATCGAACGAACAACCTGATGTGAAACTCACACCTTCCATTTCGACGACGAGAACGGGCGATGCAAAAGTTCAAAAACTGCGCTACGTTGCAACGTTTTACATCATTACACAGCCAAATTTATAATCATTTCAATCACGAAAGACACCTCGAAAATAGACAAACTTACAAGGAAAAACGCTGTGCTGCTCTTTCGGAGTGGTTCCAACTTTGCGCTTCATAGTGATCTCGAATTGTGGTGCTTAAAGACCAGCTAGAGTTCCTCTGACAGGACCCTGCGGGGTGCTGAGATTGATCTTAAGAGGGTAGGAGTTCTATGTAATCTATCCCAGACTTATTGAAGTATTGTTATGATTTATATCGGTTTTATCAGTGAGTTTACGTTTTCCAGGGTTAGAGGGAAAGGGATGATTTCATGCCTCAATGTTTTATGGCGAGTGGGTTGATTTCGCCGTGCTATCTCGTTTGGGTTGACTTTGAGCCATAATCACACCGACGGCCAGAATACAGGCGCCAATAGCTTGTAGCCAACTCCAACCATATCCAAAGACCAACATAATCAACATTACATAAAATGGCGCTGCAATAAGATGAAAAGAGGCTACGCCTATCCCAACCTGACCAACCCCACGGATCCACATCCATTGAGAAAGCCCCAGTGCACACCAAGCATAAATCAAAAGTAAAATAAAATCATTGTCTGTTGGCGTGGGAATGTTTGTGCCCGGCATTTTGAAAATGAGCGCCCCAAAGAACACAAACGCGCAGAAACCCGTCATACCGAGGGTTGTAACGGTGGTCCTAGCAAGAGGTTTCAATTCCGGAAATCCTTTGACCGTTGCTCGCGAACCCCAAGCAAAAAGTGAGGACGCACATAAGCCAATCAAAAAGCCTAATCCGAATTGAAAATCGCTAAATTGAATGCCAGAGGCAGTCAAACTGCCTAATACGACAAGGGCTACGCCGGCTAAAAACCTTAAAGTAAGGCGCTTGCCATCAAGGGCCACTTCGAGCGCAACTGCACATATTGGCATAGTGGCAGCCGCCAGAGCGGCGGTCACTGCATTTGTCATTGATTGTGAAAGCAGCAGGAGCATTGAACCAATGCCGAAGCCAAAAAAACCAACCCAAAACCCCTTTATCCAAGGCAGTTGATTCAGTGAGCCTACGCCCACCTTAAAGGCCATAAGTCCAATCAAAAAAAGTAATCCTAGTAAATTTCTCAAGGCGATAAGGGAAAAGACGCCCCATGTTTCCAAAAGGCTATTTGCCGCTGGAAAGCCAAAAGAAAAGAACCCTACCGCCACCATGCAATTCAGGTTGCCAGAGGCCGCAGAGCTCTGTGTTTTTAATTTATTCTGCATTAAAGAATAGAACACGATTAAATACCAATCCTTCATTCCTTCAGGATTAAAGTATTTTTGGCAGCTAATTACGCGCCAGAAACCGACATTATCGTCGCGTTTGTATTTGGTGAAACGGCGCGGGGATTAGCCCAAGTAAATGATAGGAGGTACAAAATACTAATGCTCTGGGACTGCCACGCGGTTCAAATGAAAGTGGGACCATATATTCTGGAACTAAATAAAACCTTAGGAGCCCGTGCCACGATCTGTGGTGGTCGATCTGCTCTAGCTGAGTTTTGTCAATTGAAGGAGGGTGGGGCTTCACTGACCGCAGGCCTTGGGCATGTTTTTGGCAAACGTCTCTTGGCGCAGAGATATGGATATGCGAATAAGTGCCGCATCAAAGTTTGAAGGGGTTGAATAGCTTTTAATATAATTAAAGGCTCGGTCTTGCACGATTGATCCCCGCTGCACGGCCACCGCACCATTTGCCAAGCACCACGTTCGAAGCCTGGGACTGGAGAGTGCAAATTTGACAGTTTGGGGTACTGGGCAAATGTTTAGTTTCATTTACCCAATTAACTTTCAGCAGAGCGCGAAGGCTATTATTGATTTTCTTTGTAAGGGTTGTATCGTCAACAAATGAGTAAAAATAACATGGAAAACCGAAATTTGATAACCTCAAATTCTGTTCAAATCCAGACCGTTAGCGATTGGCGCATTTACATGAGGGTGCCAGCAACGCTCGGCGCAGGTAAGATTGCCTTTGAACCAAATCGCGTTGGAGAATTGCCGGAGGCAGTACTGGCTTCTGCGTTTCTTCTTGCCAAGATCGGTGATCCTAATGGTGCGCGCGAACGATTGAACTCCTTACAGATGATGATTGGCTCTGACTCTTCCGATGTTGCGTCACTTGCGGGTGATATCCTTTTGGTTGATGCGCATGTGAAGGTCTATGAAGACCGTGCTTTGACCAAAGAAGATTCTGCTCAGTTGGCCCAATTATTATCGACGCTTCCGGCTAATGATCTGGTTGGTCAAGCGATGACGTTTAATCACCTATCAACGGCGGCTCTTCACCGCGGAGAATTTGACCGCGCTCAGGATCATGCGGAAAACGCCATCCGGCTCTATCGTTTGGGTGATGCGCAATTTGGCTCTTTGCATATGCATACGCACCTTGGTCAAATTCGTATGATGCGCGGTGATTTGACTGGTGCGATTGTGCAATATGATGAAATGGAATCAAGCTTTGAGGAACTGACGAGTGATCCCCAAGGACTGCGGGCAATTTGTCAGGCTTTGAAATCTGAAGTTCATTTCGAAATGAATGAAATGGGTGTCGCCCAATCACTATTAGACGAGGCACTGAAAAGTATCGAGCAAACAGATGCATGGTTGGATATTTTGGCTGCGACTTATCGCGTTAGAGCTCGCCTTGCATTTGTACGGGCAGGGCTGCCTGGCACATTAACAGAACTCGCCCATGCGGATGCGGCGGCCCGTGATCGCCAGATGCCGCGTCTGGCCCAGTTAATGGCCGTTGAACGTATTCGAGCGCTCACGTTGAGCGATGAGATCAAGACAGCAAATAAAGAAATGAACCGTATCGGAATTGACCCGAGTAAACTGGATGTTGGCCAGCCAGACAAAGATTGGGGCTTACGACACGGGACGACAAACGTTGCGATTGCGCGTTGGTTGGTCCGCGCACGTCGTCCCAAGCGTGCGCTTGCTTTTGTCGAACTGGCCGAGGAAACTGCAATCAAGGGTGGTCAATTACTGTCGTTGGCAAAGTTACGAGTGATCCGGGCACAGGCTTTTTGGCAGCTGAAAGCACGGCGTGATGCGACCGGTGCACTTTTGTCTGCTATCCGACTGCTTGGAAACCAGCCCTTTCGACGTTTCATCTTGGATGAGGGATTGCCATTGAGACCGGCAGTGCAAGCGGTTTTGGATGGCGAATATGTCACTGTGCCGATCAATACAGCTCAGCGCCGCCAGTTATCAGAAATCATGCACTATTGGTCCTTGGGTGCTGAACCATCGGAGGTTGGGTGTTTGCTCAATCAAAAATCCCAATCAACTAAACGCTATTTAGAGCTTTTGTCAAAAGGCCATTCCAACAAAGAGATTGGCAGTGTCATGGGCGTGTCCACCAACACGGTCAAATATCACCTAAAGCAAATTTATGGGGACTTACGTGTTAAAAATCGCGCCTCTGCGGTTAATCAGGCGCGAGAACTTGGTATCATAGATGCGTAACTACCCGAGTGGGTAGTCGGTTTGATATCATTTCTGGAACAGTTTGAACCGCAAGATAATTGAGCGGGCAGGGGGATTCGTTTTGATCTGGGTTCATGTCATTACACCAATCGTTACATCAGGTTTTCGCGTTACTGCTTTACCCGCGCCGGATGGATGTAAGGTAACGAATGCTCAGATAAAACTGGGCCCAGCTTCGATTGAATCGGCAGTTGATGAAGTTTTGGCTGCACCCGGGGTTGTTGAAGCCGCAATCAAAGCCGAATCTGATGGTGCGCAGGCTGTGGTAATTGATTGTATGCTAGATCCAGGCCTCGATGCGGCACGTGAGGCGGTTTCTATCCCTGTGATCGGATGCGGAGAGGCTGCTATGCGGTCTGCGGGTGCGAAGTTTTCGGTGGTCACTGTATTGCAGCGACAAGATCGCGCTTTTGGCGATCTGGCTAGCAAGTACGGGTTAGCAGGCATGTTGACCGAAACGATTGGAATTGGGGTTCCGGTGCTTGCGCTTGAAACCGACCGAGTGACGGCTGTCGCTGGGACCATCACGGGAGCGAAACGAGCTGTTCAGGGGGGGGCAACATCCATCATTTTTGGCTGTACTGGGATGCTTGGTTTTGCGGGTGAAGTCAGGGCCGCACTTGACGGAGTCAAGGTCATCGATCCCTTACCTAATGCCATTGAGGTTGCACATAGGGCTGTCCAAAATGAGGAAAAAACGGATAAGGCTGTCTATCCATACCCTGATACAAAACCGGTTGAGGGATTTGCCCAATGGGCCGCGCTAAACGCCCTCATGACGGGGTGACGCGGTGGCAGGCGCAAAAAAAAACCTGATAGCTGGCCTATCTCAACATCAGTTCAAATGGTTGCTGGTGGTGCCCTTGGTCGCTTTTTTCGTTTTGTTTTTCGTCATTCCGGTGGGTTTATTGCTGGCGACGTCTTTCAATCCAGCCAAAGTTGGTCAAGTTGCTTTCGTTGCTGACCTCTCCTTAGATAATTACATCCGCTTCTTCTCACGTTCGAATTACCTGATGGCGGCCGGTAGGTCGGTTTTTTTAGCCAGTATTGTTTCAGTCATCACTCTGGTCATCGCCTACCCAATGGCCTTCGTCATAGCTAAAACAGAGCACCCAGCACGCAATACGTTTCTACTTATCCTCGTGCTATCGTCGATGCAACTCGATATGGTCATTCGCCTTTATGGAATGATGGTGATCTTGGGGGACAATGGATTGATTAACCAAATTTTGAAGGGGATGGGGCTGACGGAGGGTCCTGTGGCCCTGATGTATAACTTTCGCGGCGTGGTTCTGGGGCTTGTGCAGTTTTCGCTACCCTTCATGATCCTCACACTGGTCGGCGTCATTAAAGCTATTCCGCCCAGCCTTGAAGAGGCCGCGCGGTCCTTGGGAGCATCCCGGCGACGGGCATTTATGCGGGTAACGCTTCCCGCATCTATGCCAGGAATTCTATCGGGTTCTTTGCTGGTCTTTGCTCTGTCAATATCGTCTTATATCGTCCCTGCTTTGATGGGCGGATTCCGCGTCGGTGTCCTGCCAATCCACATCTACCAGCAGGTCGCAGAAAGTGCGCGCTTTCAGTTCGGGGCTACAATTGCGGTTATCCTTTTTCTGATTAGTGCAACAGCCGTTGCAATTTACCTGAGGCTGGGTAACCGTAGTTCTGGTGGGCTTGCCTAATGGAACGCAAAATTCCACTGCCGATATTGCTGATGGCGATCCTTGGCTTTTGCTTTTTACTTTTTCCTATTCTGATCGTGGTGCTTGCAGGCCTGACGACAGGTGAATTTCTGACCTTCCCACCAAAGGGCTTATCGTTGAGGTGGGTGATCTCGTTTCTCAATTCCGAGAAATATCTTTCTGCGTTCTTCTTTTCATTTAAGCTTGCACTGATGACAATGGTGGTTTCGACCGTTCTAGGAACGGCTGCGGCCCTGTTCCTTGCCCGCTCCCGTTTTGTTGGCCACGCCGCTCTGCGGGCGTTCTTTCTGTCACCTGTGGTTCTGCCCGGTGTGGTTGTCGGCTTTGCCCTCTACGCCTTTTTTATTACCAGCGGAATGGGTGTTTCGCGCACTATTTGGGGGTTATGGATTGGCCACATCCTGTATTCAACGCCGTATGTTATAGGGACAGTCGGTGCGTCGCTGGCGACTTTTGATGTATCTCTGGAAGAGGCCGCACGTAGCCTTGGTGCGTCTCCAATGCGCGCTTTTCGCAAAGTCACATTTCCCAATATTGCTCAGGGTGTTCAGGCGGGCTCAATCTTTGCTTTTATTGTCAGTTTTGGTCAATTTGAGGTTTCGTTATTTTTGTCTGCACCCAATTCTGAACCGCTGCCAATCGCGATGTACAATTCTCTACGGTATAAATTCGAACCTGATGCCGCCGCCGCAGGCATCTTTGCCATCACACTCGTTATCGCCTCGGTTCTTCTTACGAACCGTCTGGTGAACATCCGGCGACTGCTGGACCGGCAGGACGTCTAATTTCAATATCAACCAAAGGAGTAAGAAAAATGACGATTGAGAACAAACATAGCAGACGCTCTATTTTGAAAGGCGGCGTTGCTCTGGGAACTGCTGTAACACTTCCAAACATGTTCTACATCAACCACGCTTGGGCGCAGGATGTCGTGTATGATGGCGGCACCTTTGATGCTGGTGGAGCAACATTAAATGTTGCGGAATGGGGCGGCGGTTGGGAAGAGTTTGTGCGCAAGGCCTTGACCGACCAGTTTGAAAAGGACTTCAATTGCAAACTTAACTGGGATAGTTCATTCCCATGGTTCCCAAAACTGGTAACTCAAGGTGCCAATGACCCGGTCTATGACGTGGCGAACTGGAATCTGCCGAACCTGATGCAGACTAATGCAGCAGGTGATTTTTTCCTGACAACAGATGAGATCAAGGCCAACGTCCCAAACGCCGCTGATTGTTGGGACTTTGCTTTTGCCAGTGGAGCTGGTGTGACCTGGGCCTATCAGCCCTATGTCTATGCCTACCGCACGGATCGGGGAGCGCCAGTCAACAATTTCCGCGATTTCTTTGCGTCGCGGTTCGCCAACAAGCGGGGCACCTACGCCACGGAAAACGGTTTGATGCACGCCTTCTTCATGGCGACAGCCAAAGAATTTGGTAAGGATCAATACGACATGGATGCTGCCTTCAAAGCCCTTGAAGACGCCATGCCAATGAAGATTAGTGAGTTCACCTTTAATATGCTCTCGCTGTTGGAACGAGGCGAAGTCGATATCGCAGTACATATCGAAGGTGAGGCTTTGACTTTGAAAAAGCAAGGCGCGCCAGTTGATGTCTGGGAATGGGACAGTAAACCAATTTTGACCCAAACCAAAACGATCAGCCGGTACTCAGATCCGATGCAGAAAAAGCTGGCACTTGCTCTACTAAACCGCACCCTGTCACCAGATTTCTTAGAACCCTTTGGTGAAGAATTCCTGTGGCGTCCGACCAATGGAAAGGCGGCAATGCCCTCGGCCTTAGCCGCAGAAGGTGCAACCAATACGGCTGACGCTGTCTCGGCCTACTGGGTGCCAGATTGGGATTTCTTTGTGGCGAACAAGGCAGATATCACGGATAGGCTAAACCAGATCTTCGGCCTTTAACGAACAATGGCCGGGGCATTTGTTCTCGGCCATACTTCAAGGAAGTTTCATGTCCTACTTAGAATTCAGTGCAATCTCAAAGCATTTTGACAATTCTGTTGCAGTCGAAGATTTGAACCTGAAAGTCGAACAAGGTGAGTTTTTTTCCCTGCTCGGGCCCTCTGGCTGTGGCAAATCCACGACGCTGCGTATGTTGGCCGGGTTCGTTAAGCCCACCACAGGCGCTATTTATGTCAATGGGCGTGATGTCACGGCCCTGCCACCTGAGGCCCGCGACATTGGTATGGTATTTCAGAATTACGCGATTTTTCCGCACATGACAGTATTTGACAATATTGCTTTTGGTCTTGTAGAGCGCAAAATGCCCAAGGCTGAAATAAAACAAAAAGTTGATGCGGCGTTGACCGAAGTTGGCATGAGTGGCTTTGACGGTCGGTATGAGCGTGAACTTTCAGGCGGTCAGAAACAGAGGGTGGCGCTGGCGCGTGTCTTAGTGGTCCAACCTAAGATATTGCTGTTAGATGAACCTCTGTCCGCATTGGACAAGAAGATGCGTGAAGAGATGAAGTTTTGGATAAAAAATATCCAAAAGTCTGTTGGCATTACGACAATTTATGTGACGCATGATCAATCTGAGGCTCTGACTATGTCAGACCGAATTGCTGTTATGGATCAGGGGCGTGTGCTGCAAGTTGGGTCTCCAGTTGAAATTTACGAACAACCCACATCAAGGTTCATTGCTGGGTTTATCGGTGAATCTAATCTGTTGAGTGGCACAGTGTCAGTGGTTGATGGCGGTGTCTGTTCCATCAGTCTGGGCAGTGCCAAGGTTCCGGGGCGATTGACACAGAATAATTTGGTTACCAAAGGGCAGAAAGTCGCATTGTTAGTGCGCCCTGAAATGATCCGACTATGTGCACTTGATGCAGACGAACAGCCCAAACTGACTGGTGTCGTTGCTGAAAGGATATATCAGGGGTCTGTTGTGCGGTACCGCATTCAAGTGGCTGATCAGGAATTGATGGTCGAAGTGGCAAATCGACCTGATCTTCATCGGTTCGAGACGGATGATAACATTGCCTTATTTTGGAATACTGACAGCGGAGTAGTGATGTCATGAAAATAGGGGTAGATGTTGGAGGGACAAATACTGACGCAGTCGTCTTGGGCCCCAACGGCGTCCTTGGCTGGTGTAAAACTCCGACCACGGCGGACGTATATTCTGGGGTCGTCTCGGCGATTACACAGGCGATTACGGATGCTGGTGCTGATCGTGCCGATGTCGACTGTGTTATGATTGGCACAACCCAATTTACCAATGCCGTTATTCAACGTAAATCCTTGCTGCCCGTTGGAATAATCCGTTTGGCGCTCCCTGCGACCTCGGCCATTCCGCCTCTAACTGATTGGCCAGACGATTTGATTAATAAAATTAGTCGCAATGCTTATTTAGTTGGTGGTGGATATGAGTTTGACGGACGAGAGATTGCTCCGCTGGACGAAAAAGGGGTAGCAGCAGCAGCGCGTGATTTCCAAAAAAATAGCATTCGCGCAGTTGCTATCACCTCTGTATTCTCGCCCATAAATGGTAACATGGAACGCCGGGCAGCTGAGATTGTGCAAAACGAAGTTCCTGATATCGCGGTGTCACTGTCTTGTGAACTTGGGCAGTTTGGTCTTTTGCCGCGTGAGAATTCCACAATCATCAACGCTGCCTTATCCCAATTGTCTAGCCATGTGGTGCGGGCCTTTCGTCGATCCTTGCAAGAGCTTGACCTTAAGGCGCCATTGTTCATCAGCCAAAATGACGGCACGTTGATGCGTGCTGATGATGTACAGCGTTACCCAGTCCTTACTTTTGCTTCGGGGCCTACCAACTCTATGCGCGGTGCGGTATATCTGGCAAGAATTCAGGATGCCATGGTGGTGGATATCGGTGGCACAACATCTGACATTGGCATGCTACGGAACGGCTTTCCGCGCCAATCAACCAATTTTGTTGATGTTGGAGGGGTAAAGACAAACTTTCGCATGCCTGATGTTCTGGCAGTCGGTTTGGGTGGAGGAAGTCTCGTGCGTGACGGTGGGCGGCTGGTCGGGCCAGATTCGGTTGGCTACGAACTGACTAGTTGTGCTCAGTGTTTTGGCGGCAATACCTTGACGGCAACAGACATCGCCGTTGCAGGTGGTTGGGCTGACATCGGTGATAAATCGCTGGTCCGGGCAGACAAATCCACGATCAACGCCGCCCGTGCGTCCATGCGTCATTTACTAGACGTGAATGTTGAGCGAATGAAAACTGAGGCCGCAGACCTGCCGCTGTTGGTGGTAGGGGGTGGTGCCGTTCTTGTAGATTGGCCGGTTAAGTCAGTGTCGGATGTCTTGCGTCCTGAATTCTCGTCTGTTGCAAACGCGGT
>JGI20160J14292_10004223_pt1 | contig 10725 bp, 15 predicted proteins | sample COG_10_FD_14292 | JGI IMG/M metagenome (IMG submission 14292) | reverse complement strand
AGAGACTCGAACTCTCAAGGTATTGCTACCACCGGATTTTGAGTCCGGCGCGTCTACCAGTTCCACCATTCGCCCATTTTTTAAATTAATTTAGTTTATTTTTCTTACTATGAGAACAAAAATAGTTGCAGTAGTAAACATGACTATTGCATATGCAGCTACTGGAACCATAAATACCACATTGTCAAACAGTTGTGTTCCAACAAATAATGCTAAAGTTCCGTTTTGTAGGCCACATTCTAGTGAAATACATTTTCTTTGCGCTATTCCTGAAGCTAAATATTTTGCGAGATAATAGCCTAAAAAAATCATTGTAAGATTTAAAACTAATGCAATTAAACCTGCTCTTTGAACAAAACTTACAATCCTGTCCCATTCTTCGATCCATATTGCGGCGAATACGATTAAAAAAAGTATCAAAGACAATCGTTGTATAAGAAGTGTTTTAGAAATTACAAAATCGGTCATTAAAGATCTTACAATCATTCCAAAAATAACTGGAACTGTTACTGCGATGAACATTTTAATCGAAATTTGTAGCATTGATATTTCTTTTGTGATTTCAATACCTAGAAAACCTGCAGAATTATAGATAATTAAAGGTACCGTGATTACGGAAATTATGCTTACTACAGCCGTTAAGGATACTGATAGGGCAACATCTCCATTTGCAAATTTAGTTAATATATTTGACATCACGCCTCCTGGGGCAGCTGCGATAATCATTGTTCCTAGGGCTAACTCTGGTGGAAGTGAAATAATTTGAATTAAGATAAAAGCAACAATCGGTAGCAAAATAACTTGACCAAAGAAACCAACAATAAAGTCACGAGGAATTTTAATTAATCTTGTAAAATCAGCTACAGTTAGACCAAGACCTAAACCGAACATTATTATGATTAAACAGAATGGTGCTATTGTTTTTGCTATTTCCATAAATCAATTAAATATTAAAGGTTAAATTTAGAATGCTTCATTAAATTGAACATTGTCGTTAAATATCCACTAAACTGCTCTTGAGTTGTCAGATAATTCTTTTCAATTCCTTTAATGTGTTCTCTGCTATTTCCAATACTGTATTCTAACTTTTTGTTTCTTGTTATATGCTTGTTTTTTTCTAAAGACTTTAATTTTCGTATTACAGTTGCTCTAGGAATACTAGAAATATCTGATATTGAAGAGGCATTAATTCCTCTTTTAGCTTTATGCTTTAAAAAAGCTAAATAAAAATCTAAATGAGATTTCAATGCTGGTTTTTCAAGTGCATTTTCACTTTCTTGAATTAAGCTTCTAATTTGAACTAAGCCAATTGATCCCCATACATTCCAAGACTCCACATCTCCAAAGTAACTTCTATGACGTATTAGATAAGGAATTTGAAATCTATAAAAGTACTCCCAACAAACCGTGAAGTGCTCATGGATAAAAGATACAATTTTTTCTTTTGGAACAGATTCTCCAAACCACTCTTCAGCAGCAAGATAGTTTGACATGTTAGCTAAAACACTAGCTATACCATTTATACTTTCGGTTGGTTTTTGTATTACTAATGCTTTATTGTTGATGTAAATAATTTTTCCTTTTCTTGCAATAATGTCATGTGATTGCAAATAGTTAATTTTTCTTCGTACTGTTTCTTTTGGAATATTTAGATCCTTTGAAATCTCAATTAAATTTAGCTTATCAATAGTTATTTGCTCTTGTTCAAAAAAAGCATCCATGGACATATAGTGAAATCGATCAGAATAATTTTGATAAACTTTGTTGAACAAATATATTAAAATTATATATGTATCGAAATCATTAAAACTTTATAAGCTCGATTGACCCATTCTTGTTGAAACCTGAAATAGATTTTTAAAGTTTGATTAACATTTCTTTGTACTACTTCATGAACCAAAGCTTTATCAATTGGATTCTTAAGTTTTTCTGCAGTATTGATGTGAGCTATTTTTATATCAGGATTGTTCATGACTAACTATTTCTTCCAAGTAACACTTTGATTGATAAGCATTGCCATTAATATCCAAATGATAAAAGTATCTCCTGGGGAGAACCCGTAGTCTGCACCAAACATTCCCGCAACTATTACGATAGCGTAGATAACAATTGTCGATAAGATTAAACTTGCTAGGTACCGGAGAATTGTGCATTTTAAATTCATGTTAAAAAAATTATACGATAGATGTGTGGAGCTGGCTAGACATAAATTTTCTAAGCCATTGCTGGGCTTTGTTGCTTTTATTGAAAGTTTCTTTTTTCCTGTTCCGCCTGATTTAATGATTGTGCCGATGGTGGTGGCTAAAAGAGAGGATTATTTAAAAATCTTTTTAATTGCTACTGTGGGATCTGTGCTTGGTGGGTTGTTCGGCTACATGTTAGGTGTTTTCTTCTTAGACGCTTCAATGGTTATTATCGAGTTTTATGGTTATGAGGAAAAAGTTTTTGCTATGCAAGATAAGATGTCTACTCGAGGAGGTTTTTTAGCTTGGTTGGGTATTATGTTTTTAGCTGGTTTTACTCCTCTACCTTTTAAAGTATTTACAATTACCAGTGGCGTTATTGGTTTTAATCTTACTGTGTTCTTTTTTATATGTCTTTTTACAAGAGGATTAAGATTTTTCTTAGTTTCTTACTTGACTAATCTATTTGGTAAAAAATTTGGTGATTTTATCGAGAAGAGAGGTGCGTTATGGTTTACAGCAGCCGGTATATTTATTGTAGTTTTAGCAGCAGTCTTGTACATAATTTTTGTAAAATGAGATTTAATAACAAGTTTATTTTAAACAGTATTTTAGTTTTTAGCATTCTTACGCTGTCCATTGCTTATTTTATTCAATACGTGCTTGGTCACCAACCGTGTAACTTATGTCTCATCGAGAGAATTCCCTANATTGCAGCTGTAATTCTTATTTCTCTTATTTTTATCGNCAATAAATATGAAAGAGTAATTTCAAGTGTNGTAATGTTGTTNTTTTTATTTGGNGCGATTGTTTCTTTTTATCATTTTGGAATNGAACAAGGTTTTTTTAGCGAGTCGCTAGTTTGTGACCTGGGTAACAACAAAAGCCTAACGAAAGATGAGCTTTTAAATCAGCTTAAAANTACAAAAGTTGTTAGTTGTAAGGATGTTACTTTTAGGTTTTTTGGGCTTTCACTTGCTACAATAAATACAATTATTTCAATCCTTTTAAGTGGTATTATGATTAAAGTTATTAAAAATTATGGACAAAACAAATAAGAAAACCTTAGAAGAAATTATCAGAGTTGATCACGCAGGTGAGCGCGGTGCTATTAAAATCTATGAAGGTCAATTACTGGCTCTTAAAACATTCAAACAAGATGAATTTTTGAAAAAGAAAATAGAAGAAATGAAGGAGCACGAAAAAGAACATTACGAATTTTTTGATCAAGAGATAAAAAAAAGAAATATTAAACCAACAAAACTACTTCCTTTATGGGATCTGATGGGTGTAACACTGGGTTTCGGCACAGCTATGCTCGGCGAAAAGGCAGCTATGCTTTGTACTGCTTCTGTTGAAGAAGTCATAGATGGTCATTACAAAGACCAAACTTATAAATTAGGTGAGGATGAAAAAGAATTAAAAGAAAAAATAATGAAGTTTAGGGAAGATGAATTACATCATAAAGATATTGCTTATGAAAATGGTGCTACTAAAAAAGGCTTGTTTGGAGTTTTAGATAAAGTAATTAAAACTTCATCTAGGATTGCTATAACAATTTCTGAAAAAATTTAATTAAGGTTCAAGCTCAATATCCCAATATAAATAATCCATCCAACTTTCGTGAAGAAAATTAGGGGGAAAATTTCTACCATTTCGGTGTAAATCTTCTACCGTAGGTGCGTAGGGCTTATTAGCTAATTTAAGATCGCAATCCTTGTAAAGTTTTCCGCCTTTTTTAACATTGCAACTTGAGCAAGCTGTAACAACATTATTCCAATCTGTTAATCCCCCTCTTGATTTTGGCAATAAATGATCAAAGGTTAAATCTTTTCTATCTCCACAATACTGGCAAGCAAACTTATCTCTTAAGAAAACATTAAATCTTGTAAAGTTAGGATTCTTGGATGGTTGGATAAAATTCTTAAGCGCAATAACACTAGGTAAGTTCATTTCAAAAGACGGGCTTCTGATTTTTCTTTTATAATTTGAAACTATGCTTACTCTATCTAAAAAAACTGATTTAACGGCGTCCTGCCAACACCAAATTGAAAGTGGATAATAACTCAAAGGTCTAAAGTCAGCGTTCAATACTAGCGCTGGACATTTTTCAAGAGGAACTTTATCGACAGCAGAAATTATCATGTCTTAAAGCTAACTGATACCCAAAATTATATCAAGTTATAATTATGTATCACTTTTAAAAAATTAAGAATTAAATTGTTTTTTTATAAATTGTAGGCCTAAACTTGACCCTTCAGTTGGTATACGATGTTCACAATTTTTAAAAATTTTTGTTTCAATTTCGTAATTATTTTTAATAAAAAAGTCTTTAGCCTCTAGCAAAGAGTCGATAGAAACAACTTGGTCTATGTCACCATGCATTAATATAACTTTAGGTCTAGAATTAATATTTTTTGACAAGTGTTCAGTATCAATAATCCTGCCCGAATAGCCAATGACTGAGTTTATCGCATCTTTTCTTTTCAGGCCAGTTTGTAAAGTGATCATGCAACCTTGACTAAATCCTCCAATGATAATTTGCTCAGCTTTTAAATTATTATTATTTTTAACTTCATCGATAAGTTTATTTAATTTATTTTCTGCTACTAATGATTTAGCTAAAACTTGTTCGGGCGTTTGATCCATTAGATCAAACCATTGAAAACCAGTTGGGCTTGCTGCACATTTTTCAGGTGCGTCTGGGCAAATAAAAATTGTGTCAGGTAAATGAGCTCGCCAATAATTTGCTAGGATAGAGATATCTTTACCATCACCACCATAACCGTGGCAAAGTATTACAGCATTTTTGGGTTTATTTTTAGATAGTGGTTCTAAAATAATTGTATTTAATGAATAGGTCATGATAGTAAATTAATAAATGTCTGAATTTTTATTTAATTTTATTGGTTTTACTTTATTGGGTGCTGTCGCCATAGTTTTAATAATGGGTATATATACTTTATTTAAGGGTGGAAGTACTAGTAAAAAATATTCTAATAAATTAATGCAATTACGAGTCTTGCTTCAGTTTATTGCTATTATCGTTTTAGTTTTATTGGCTTATTTTTTTAAAAACTAAATATACTTCTTAATTAGTTTAATAAAATCTTCACTTACAAAGTCTACTTCACCGATAACTCTACCAAATTCGTCACCATTTTTATCAATTAAAATACTTGTAGGCAGACCCCGCATTTTAAATTGTTTAACAAGTTTAAATTCTGGATCATAATAAGTTTCTAAACTTGCTACATTAATACTGCGAAAGAAATCTCTAACTTTAATTTTATTGGGTTTTTCCATATTGATGGCATACACTTTAATCTGAGGAAATTGATTGGTTAACTTCTCTAATGATGGCATTTCTCTTTTACAAGGCGCACACCAGGTTGCCCAAAAATTTATGATCATGATGTTGCCTTTTTTATTCGTTAAATCCACTTCCTGAAGATCTGAGTCTTTGAATTTTAATTCTTTAATTTGAGTCGGTTTTTCGTGAATAATGATGTTCTTTGAAAAATCTTCTGCCCCATAAAGATTTTGACTAAGCAGAAAAACAAGGATTATGTGAATATAGATTTTAAAAGATTTACTAATTTTCATATTAATTTAAATTAGAGATAACACAGTAAAATGAAAAATAAAACAATTTGGTCTAATAGATTTAAAAACAAAACGTCTCAATCTTTTCAAAAGATCGGGTCATCAATTCATATTGATAAAAGACTATATGAGCAAGATATCGCTGCATCTATTGTGCACACACAAATGTTGATGAAACAAAAGATCATTAAAAGTGATGACGGTAACAAAATTATAAGTGGACTTAAAAAGATTAAGGCTCTGATAGATAAAGGCAGTTTTGAATTTAAAGAGAAATATGAGGACATTCATTTAAATATAGAAAAAGCGCTTTTTGAAATTATTGGTCCCTCCGCTGGGTTTCTTCACACCGCAAGATCTAGAAATGATCAGGTGGTAACTGATTTTAAATTATGGATAAAAAAAGCATCAAACGAAATCATAAAAGACATTTCGGTTGTCATGAAAAATATAATTAAAAAAGCAGAAAAGAATACTGATACAGTTATGCCTGGGTTGACGCATTTAAAAAATGCACAACCTATTTCATTCGCGCATTACTTATTATCCTACTATGAAATGTTAAAAAGAGATAAAAAAAGATTTAAAAATAATCTTGAACTTTTAGATGAGTGTCCACTTGGATCTGCGGCGCTCTCAGGAACATCTTATAAAATAGACAGAACCTATACTGCAAAAAAACTTGGTTTTAAAAAACCTACAGATAATTCTATGGACTCTGTAGCCGATAGAGATTTTGCAATTGATTTTTTATATGCTTCTGCTGTTTGCTCAATGCATCTTTCGAGATTAGCAGAAGATTTTATTATTTATAATTCTGATGCTTTTAATTTAATTTCATTTAATGACAACATGCTTACAGGTTCTTCTATTATGCCACAAAAAAAGAATCCTGATCCTGCAGAACTAATTAGAGGAAAGGTTGGAATAAATTATGGAAAATTAAATGCCATGCTAACTATAATGAAAGGTCTACCCATGTCTTACTTTAAAGATATGCAGGATGACAAAGAATTAGTTTTTAGTGGTTATGATACCTTAAAAGATACTTTAACTATGAGTGCTGAATTAATTAATGCTATAAATGCAAACAAAACAAATATGCTTTTTATGGCAAACCAAGGCTATACAACGGCTACTGATTTTGCTGACTACCTTGTTAAACATAAAAATTTATCTTTTAGAGAATCTTACGTTATTTCTGCAAAACTTGTTAATTACGCAGAAAAAAATAAAAAGATGTTGTCTGAATTAAATTTAGAAGAAATCAAAAAATTTTATAAAGATTTAGATAAAAATGTTTTAAAAGTATTTGATGTAAAAAACTCTATGAATATGAAAAAATCTCATGGAGGAACATCTGTAATTAATGTTAAATCAATGATAAAAAAATATAAAAAGGAAATTTAATGAAAATTTTAACTATTTTTTTCTTGATGATTTTTATTTTTACTAGTTGCGGAAAAAAATCTGAACCTCAATATCAAGGTAAGATAGATCAGATCAATATAATTTCATAATTTTATGCAAAATTTAAGGTACGTTGGTAAAAATTTATTTGTTGAGAAACTATCAATTAAAAATATTTTAAAAAAAAATAAAACACCATTTTATATTTATTCAGAAAATCAAATAACTTTTAATTTTTTAAAGTTTGCTAATACATTTAAAAAAACTAATCCCTTAATTTGCTTTGCTGCAAAATCTAATAGCAATTCAAATATACTAAGAATACTTGGCAGATTAGGTGCTGGAGCTGATGTGGTTTCAGGTGGTGAACTTTTAAAAGCTTTAAAAGCAGGCATCAAACCAAACAAGATTGTTTTTTCTGGAGTTGGTAAAACAGAAGAAGAATTGAAAATCGCAATAAATAAAAGGATTTTATTAATCAATTGTGAATCTGAAAGTGAAGCAAAATTAGTAAATAATTTAGCAAAAAAACTAAAAAAAAAGGTTTCAATTGGTTTTAGATTAAATCCTAATGTTGATGCGAAAACACATAAAAATATATCAACTGGCAAAGCAGAGAATAAGTTTGGTTTATCAATAAAAAATTTTAAGATTTTTCTTAAAACGATAAATTCTTTCAAAAATATTAAATTAGACGCTTTAAGTGTGCATATTGGTAGTCAAATACTAAACGATGCACCTTTTAGAAAAACTTTAAATGTAATGAGTAAATTAATAAAAGAATTAAAACTAAATTTAAAATATGTCGATTTGGGTGGTGGTTTCGGTATTAATTACACTGATAAAGAAAAACCAATTAATCTAAACAAATATTCTAAACTGGTGCATAATTTTGCTAAAAAATTAAAGTGTAGAATAATCTTTGAACCAGGAAGATCTATTATTGGTAATACTGGTCTCTTAATTAGTAAAATACAATTTATAAAAAAGGGAACTAATAAAAACTTTATTATACTAGATGCTGGTATGAATGATTTTATGCGACCTGCTTTGTATGAAGCTTTTCATAAAATCATTCCTATTTCTAAAAAGTCATCAAGAATGAAAGATAAAATAGAATTTGTCGGACCAATATGTGAGAGCACTTGTAAATTTGGTGTTTATAAAAATTATCCTAAAGTAAATGAAAATGATTTTGTCGCTATTACCAATGTTGGGGCTTATGGTTCATCATTATCCTCAAATTATAATACTAGGCCTTTAATTGCTGAAATTTTAATCAACAAGAATAAACTTAGATATATTAGAAAGAAGCAAAATTTACTTAAATTGATTAATTCTTAATGCAATTTATTAAATCATTAATTTTTAACATTTTTTTATATGTTGGCCTCATAACAATTTTTGTTTTAGCTATACCAACATTAGTGCTACCAAGTAAATTCACAATATTTTTTGGAAGAGTATCCGCTAGATACATAGTTTTTCTTTTGAAAATTATCCTTAATACAAACGTAATCTTTCATGGCGTTGAAAATTTAAAGAAAGTAGATAATTTTTTTGTTGCTTCAGCCCATCAATCTATGTTTGAAACTTTTGCTCTACAGATACCCTTAGATGGTCCTATTTTTATTTTAAAAAAAGAGCTTTTAAGTATTCCGTTGTTTGGTTGGTATTTAAGAAAAATAGGATCAATTGCTATTGTTAGACAAACAACTACGAAAGAAAATTTAAATTTTTTTGATAAGATTAAAGAAACTATAGATAAAAGTAAAAGACCGCTTCTCATATTCCCTCAAGGGACTAGAGTAAAACTTGATGAACAACCACCATTTAAAAAAGGAGCTGGTAGAATTTACAAAGCTCTAAATTTACCTTGTATCCCTGTAGCTTTAAACACTGGAAAAGTTTGGCCAAAAAGTAGTTTTATGAAGTATACGGGTGATATACATATTTCATTTTTAGAACCAATAATGCCTGGCAAAGAAAATGATGAGTTCCTCAAAGAGATAGAAAATAAAATCTATACTGAAATAAAAAAATATTATTAAGCTATTAAAAACTCATTTTTTTATACCACGAGAAAAAAATTCAGACATTCGCTTTGCAACTTCCTCAGGAATTTCTTCCGCCATATAATGTGTTGCGTTGATAGCTTCGCCTTCAACTTGGTCCGCGCGTTGTCGCCAAAGCTTGAGTGCATCAAAACATTTTTCGATTACACCCTGTTTTGCCCAAAGAGCAAGGATAGGCATTACTAGTTTTTTTTGATCTTCATTATCATGCTCGATATCTATACTGACTGCTGCGCGATAATCTTCACAACTAGAATGAATTGTTTCTGGTTGCTTAAAAGCAGTCAAATATTCTGCTAGAGCTTCTTTAGAGAAAGGATTATCACCACCCGTCTGATTGAAACACTTTAACTTCCAAAACGCCTCGGGGTCTTTAGAAATAATTTGCTCAGGTAGCGGCTTTGGCTGAATCAAAAAAAACCAATGCCAATATGCTCGAGCAAAGTCAGTGTTGGTGCCAGCATACATCTCTCTTGTTGGAGCAATATCAAGAAGAACCATAGCATCAACACATTCAGGATGATCAAGCCCAAGTCTATGCGCAACACGAGCTCCACGGTCATGGGCTCCAACAAAATATTTTTTATGTCCCAAATGCTTCATCATAGCGACTATGTCTTTTGCCATTGCACGCTTTGAGTATGAAGAGTGCGATGAGTTAGAAGCAGGTTTATCTGACCTACCATAGCCACGTAAGTCTGGGCACACAACTTGAAATGAACGTGCAAGAATTGGAGCCACGCCGTGCCACATAGCAGAAGTCTGCGGATAACCATGAAGAAGCACGATAGGTGGTGCACCTTGAGGGCCAGCACGACGAACGCACAAAGTCGCTCCTTCTCCTTTTATATATTCTTCTTTAAATTCTTTGAACATTTTAGCTTTTTGCTGAAAACAGATTATAGCTTATTCATTATTAATTACAGATTTAAATCAATTTTAATTAATTTCTTAATCCTAGTAACATAAGTGATTTGAAAATAGTTTTAAAATATCTTTACAAAATATGTGAGAGGAATAAATTCAACTAATGAAAGAATATAACATAGCTTCAATACCTGGAGATGGAATAGGAAAAGAGGTATTGCCTGAAGGTTTAAAAGTTTTAAAAGATGCTGCTTTAAAACATCAATTTAAAATAAATTTTACCGAATATGATTTTGCTTCCTGTGATTATTATGAAAAACACGGAAAAATGCTTCCCGATGATTGGAAAGAAAAATTAGGAAAACATGATGCAATATTTTTTGGAGCAGTTGGAATGCCAGATCGAGTTCCAGACCATATCTCTTTATGGGGATCATTACTTCAATTTAGAAGAGAATTTGATCAATATATAAATCTCAGACCTGTGAAACTTTTTCCAGGCATCAACCCTCCTCTAGCGAATAAAAAACCTGGCGACATTGACATGCTTATTGTTCGAGAAAACACAGAGGGAGAATATTCTT
>JGI20160J14292_10004215_pt1 | contig 10744 bp, 4 predicted proteins | sample COG_10_FD_14292 | JGI IMG/M metagenome (IMG submission 14292) | reverse complement strand
AGTAATTGGAGAATGTGACAACAGTACCTGCGTTTCAAAAACGATTACAGTCAACACTGCACCAACGGCATATGCAGGACCAAACTTAGACAATTGTAACACTAGTTCATACACATTACCTGGAGGAGCTAGCGTAACTGGTTCATACAGTAGCTATAACTGGACCTACACAGTTAACTCTGGCTCTGTAAGCTCTGTAACCGGAACATCAACTCTTACTCCTACGATAAACCCTTCTTCAGCTACCGGTTCGGTTACGCTAACGCTCACCGCGGTTGGAGTTGCACCTTGTTCTGACGACACTGACGAGATGACTTTTACTTGGGCCAGCGGACCAACATCAAATGCTGGCCCAGACATTGGACAATGTGGCACTTCAAATATGACTTTTAGCGGGGCCTCAGCCTCTAGTCCATCAACCTTCACTTGGACAGTTTTAGGAGGCGGAACAGGGAGTGGAACAATTGTAGGAAGTGGCTCCGTGCCTTCTAACTACAGTTTCAGTCCAATATCGGCAAGCGGTCAGAAGACTGTTCGTTTATCAGTTACCGGTTCTGGAACATGTGGATCAACAACGGTAACAGATGATGTAGTTGTTACTTGGGATGAGCCTCTAACGGTTAGTACTACAAGTCCTCAAAATTCCTGTACAGGACAAGCGAATATTAATGTCACTCCAGCTACAATTAACGGAACATACAGTTCAATTAACTGGAGTGCGGTATCTGGTGACGGAACAGGTTCAATAACTGCGGGAGGGTCTACTGCATCCCCAACCTTTGAACCTACAACAGATGCGGGTGATTATTTCCTTACGATTACGCTGACCGGAGGTGGAGAATGCGCCAGTACGAATCCGAGTTCGACTATGTCGGTGGTTTGGGAAACTCCTCCTACTGCAGATGCTGGTGGTAACCTTAACGTTTGTGAGAATGGAAGTATAGCTATGACAGGGTCGTCTATAAATACTGGAGGATTGGCATCAAGTTTTACATGGGTGCAGATTGGAGGTTCAGCCACAGGGTCCTTCACAACAACTAGTGCTACTGATCCTACAGCTTGGGTATGGACACCTGCATCTATTGGAACAGCAACATTGCAACTTCAAATAATTGGTTCGGGTGCCTGTAGTTCCACGACAACAACTTCTAATAGAACAGTTACCGTACAAGCGCTACCCGTTGCAAACGCAGGATCTGACCTGGTGAATTGCGGTGGTGGTGACTCTTTTGTCATGACAGGAGCTAGTGGTACTGCCATATCCAGTTACACGTGGTCTGAAAGTGGAGGATTCGGAACATGGAATCAGGGAGGAACTGTCCCAACAGCAACATTCGACCCTACTGCAGGAAGCGGTACTACATCTACCATCCTCACAGTTCAAGGAACTGGTGCATGCTCAGCCGAGTCTGATTCGGACACTCGCGAGGTTACTTGGTATACGCCACCTAACATTAACAGCGTATCTTCTGCTGACATAACAGACTGTGGTACCAATAACGGAGCAATATTCGTTATAGCTAATGGAGATGATCCACTTGAATATTCAATTAACAATGGGTCTACATATCAGAGTTCGCCAGAGTTTACTTCGCTATCAGCAGGCAACTACACCATTATAGTACGTGATGCCAATAATTGTACAACAGCTTATACAAGTAATCCAGTTGTCGTCAATGATGTTCCTCCAATTTCATTAACTCTTGGTGTAGACCAAAATGTGCTTTGTGCAGGTTCGAATGGCGGGGCGATAGAAGTAAGTGGAATCTCTGGAGGCGAACCTGTGTATATGTACGGCCTGAACGGAGCATCCTCTTCTCGATTTGACACTGTTATTGGGGACCCATTTCTAATCACCGGACTTCCGGCTGGCACCTATGACATTATTATCAGAGACCAGTTTGGTTGTACCTCCAATGCAATTCCTACTACCATAACTGAACCTGATCCTATTATTATCGGAACGCCAACAATCGTGGATATAGTAGGGTGTGGAGGATCCGGTGTCGGATCAATCTCAGTTACTGCCTCTGGTGGTACAGGAACATTAAATTATTACTTGAATGATATTCCAAATAGTCCTGTCACATCAGGGTCTTGGACAGGACTTGTTGGTGGTTCCTACGACATCGGTGTCCGAGATGCAGAAGGTTGTAGAGTGGCTGCAAATTCTCAAATCAATGCACCATGGATATTAAGTGCAGGAAATGATATAAATGTTTGCTCTGGTGAAACAGTTGAGCTGCAGGGAGAGATTATTGGGGAATATCCAAATTCATGCTCAGTTGCATGTTCTTCTGGCTGCGGTCTGCAGCCAAGTTGTACAGCCAGCGGTAACTCTTTTTATGACTGGATTAGTGGTGTACAATTTAATACCATAAATAACGCTTCTGGTCAAAACACGTACACTGACTTTACAAACATATCAACTACAGTTACTGAGGGATCAACCTATGCTCTATCAGTAGAGGTTAGTCAAGCTGGTAGCGGAGGTTATCGTCAATATGTAAGGGTATTCTTCGACTGGAACCGAGACGGAGACTTTGAGGATGCAAACGAAAGCTATGATTTGGGTTCTGGTATAGCAACCCCATTCAGTGTATCTCAGAACATTACCATACCCGATGCAGTAGCGGGTAACGTTAGAATGAGAGTGACAGAGTGTTGGTTGGGGTATTTTCTAAGCCCAGGGTGTGGTGTAATTGAATATTCTGCAGTTGAAGACTATACAATAAACGTACAAGAGCTTGAGGCTTGTTCCCCAATAATTTCTTGGTCTCAAGGAGGTAATGCATATAACAGCACCGTTTCTCCAACTTCAAATACAACATACACGCTGACAGTTGATGATGGTGATGGATGTGTACAATCAGCCACAGTTGATGTTAATGTTTCTGACCTAGATGCCGTTGAAACTTTGACTCAGGTAAGCTGTAATGCTGCTGACGATGGTTGCATTGAGATAAATGCTGTAGATGAAGTTGGACCTTATTTGATGAAGATGGGTACTGATATACAGGTGTTTGGAGGTAGAATGAAGCCAGTCACTATAAATAACACCAATGGTACGCTGACCAACCATCCCGTAAAAATTACCAACGTTGCTTACACTGCACCGATGCGTGCTGACTTTGCCGATGTGAGGTTTTATGATAGCGACCTAAATGAACTCGTTTATTGGATAGAAAGTTATACGAACAGTACAACGATGGATGTTTGGGTCAGATTCCCTTCCTTGCCAAATGGTAACACCATTATTTATATGGTTTTCGGAAACTCTTCTCTTACAACAGAATCTAATGGAGAAGCTGTATTCGAATTCTTCGATGACTTTAACTATTTCGATAGTTCGAAGTGGACTCAGGGAACAATTTCGGGAACAACTGGAAGTAATTGGTCTTACTACGGAGGGCAACTTATTGGCGGTAATTCCAATCGTACTCAAACTTCTACAGCAACATTTACTGGTAGTAGAATTTCTGAAGCTCGAACTTACGAGACAAGTTCTGCTGGCAATGGGTTTACCACTGCAGGTTTTTGGGGTAGTACGGGCAATTCTTATAATATCCTAAATCATAATGGCGGCAACTTTATGTGCATTAACGGTACATGGGATGGTTTTCCTAGCATAGCTGGAGGTCAGCGTGATTTGTGGATTCGCGAATATGTTAGAGCCCATACATCCAACTCGCTAGGGAGTCGTACGCGTGAGATTGGCGGTACAAGTTCACAAGTAAATGGAAACTACTCTCTTAATAACGAGCGGATTCGATTAGGAGCACGAGGTGACAATATTGATTATAATCAAAACTTTTCAGCCCAATGGGATTGGATGTTTGTTAGACCTTGGGTTGCAAATGAACCAACCGCGTCCGTTGGCGCAGTAGCCCTACCTGATAACCAGTTCTGTGACCTTGCTCCTGATAACTATTCTGTTCAGGTGGTGGATATGGGTAACTGTTCAGAGACAATAAACTTCACTATTACAGAACCTACGGTACTTACGATTGATGGAGTCTCGGTTACAAACACGTGGTGCTATTCAAATAACCAAGGTGAATTAGATATTACTGTCTCAGGTGGAACACCAATAATACCTTCTCCGAGCTATTTGTATAACTGGGCTGGACCGGCCTCTTTCTCATCCAGTTTGGAAGACCCAACAGGACTCGCAGGCGGTATTTACAGCGTAACTGTAGCCGATAATAACACATGTACCACCTCATCTACAGTAACGGTTGGTATAAACTCACCAGATAACGCTCCACCTAGCTTTACCTGGAGAGGAACCGTTGACAATGATTGGACGAATCCGGGAAACTGGGACTGTGGTATACCCGATGCAACTGCACCGGTAATCATACCAGCCTCGCCTAGTGGCGGTAATAGACCGATTATCTACAATGGAGATATTGGTGAGTGCTTAAACATTGAGATTCAGGGAAATATCTTCGATTTACTGGAAATACAAAATGGTGGACTATTGAACTTAAACCAATAAGGTTTGGCTTTGACGACAATTCAATCTCTTAAAATGACCGATTGCTTTAGAAAGCAATCGGTCATTTTTATTTAACAATGATTCGATTCTGATATGGAGTGTCGTCTCCGTATGCACATAGAAAGTAGGTACCCGTAGCTAAATGATGAATTTCTAATCTCAATTCTCCTCGGATTGAAGTTGTCAATACCACTTTCCCATTAATATCCAGAATGTCTAGTCTATCGTAGGCTAAATCTGCATTTACATTCAAGACACCATCTAAAGATGGTACTGGGTAAATCTTCACTGAACTATGGCTTTCGTTGGTGTCCATTCCATTATTCCCCGTAATTGGCCCTTGACCCTCGAAAAGAATAGTTCTAGCGTTTACAAACTCACCAACATAAGTTTGAGGTTCTGTGCTAGGCCAATCAACAATAACCGAATCAATCTCACTAATATCATCCAACCCAAAATGAACCACTTTGCTATGATGAGATAGATAACTCCCTCCTCCAGAATCAATCTCTCGAAGAAAGGTTCTACCGTTTGCGTACAACCATATTCTTGCACCGATTCCTTGAAAATTCGAGGTTTCCCCTTGAAGAACAAATTGCCCCCAATTGAAAGCATTTCCTCCTTCGTTTCTCATAAGTACCGTCCTGTCCAATCCACCAACGGAATCATTGGTAACTATGAGAAGGTCGATATCCCCATCGTGGTCAAAATCAGCTTTTGCGCAGCCCTTATTATCTTCTTCCAAATCAAGTCCCACCTCTAATGAAACATCATCAAAAACACCTGTTGCGCTGATATTCCGAAACATCCTACTTTCGTCAATGGTAATCTGCTGTTCTTCTTCGGGTAAAGGAAGTCTACCGTTGGAAGAAAAGATGTCCAAATACGTGTCATTGTCATAATCGAAAAGAGCAGTGCCCCAACTCATACCTTGAGTAAATATGGGAGCAGCAACGGAATCTACGACATTCCACTGGCTCCAGACTCCTGACATACCAGCTATATCCGTGAAACTACCTTGGTCATTTATAAGTAAGGAGTTTCTGCCGATTGCACTGATGTAATAATCCATATCTAAATCTTCATCTATATCACCTGCGCCAATGCCAAAACCAAAAACTTCTAAGGAGAAGCCACTAGCGGCAGATACGTCATTAAAGCCTGTGCCTAAATTTTCAAACAGTCGATTTCCTTCTATCCAGGGCACAATTCCGTAATCGTTTACCACCGCCAGGTCAGCATCGCCATCGTTGTCAAAATCGGTAGCTAAACACGCTGCTCCCGCCCGATTGGTTGAGAGCAATCCATACTGGTTAGTGAAATCCGTAAATGAACCATCGCCATCATTTATATAGTACCGATCAGTGTAAGTCGTTTCAAACAACGGATTATCCATCCAATTACATACGTATAGATCAAGCCAACCATCGGCATTAAAATCTGCAAGAGACGCCCCTAATGAAAAAGCAACGTCAGTAATTCCAAGATTCTGCGACTCTTCAGAGAAAGTACCATCACCATTATTGAGGAATACCAGATTATTATTTGAAAAATCTGTTGTTATAATTATGTCTTCAAAACCATTTCTGTTAATATCTCCTGTAGCAACGCCCATCGTTACAATACCAGACGTAACTGATTCAATGCTTGATTCGACTGACTTATCGGTAAATGTTCCATCTGCATTGTTTTGATACAGTTTGTCTCCTAATCCACTACCAGTGAGGTAAATATCCTCCCAACCATCATTGTTAAAATCAAACCAAGCCGCACCACCTGTTCTTTGCTGAGCAAATGGATGTGGATTAACGAAATGGTCAATACCAGCTTGTTGAGCTACGTCTACAAACTGAACTTGACCAAAACAGCTACTTTGTAACAGTGCCAAAGCACTGATACTTAAGAGCCATCTACAAATAAAAATGTACGATTTTAATGGCATTTAATTCTTGAATTGAATTAACGTGAAGAAAAGCCAAATGAGCCTAGCCTTTATTGAATTACAAGTCTTTTCCAAATTTTGGTGACGTTTGAGGTGACACCGAGACTGTACACTCCAGAAGACAGAAAGCTGATATCTACTTTATGGCTCGATACATTTTCAAGCTCTTCTTTATGGACTAATATGCCAGAGCTATTAAATACCTCAAAGCTTATTATCGGTGTATTAGCTGTTGTTAGCGTAAAGTAATCTTCAGCAGGGTTGGGAAAAACACTTACGATATGTCTTGACCTTTCATTCACTCCTAGTGGGTTTTGCAGTTCAGTCACATCAATTCGTTGATTCACCTCAACGTTATATAAGGTGGTAGGTGCGGATACAGGCCAAACTACCGTTACTGAATCTACCTCCTGATATGTATCTAAACCAAAGTGGACCACTTTACTATTTTGAGACATATAACTGGAACCTCCCCCATCAATTTCTCTAATAAACGTTCTACCATCAACGTGTACGCTTACCATCGTGCCAAGAGCGTCAAAATTCGAAACAACTCCCTTTAAGTTCAATTGGAGCCAATTCTTCTGATTACCATTGATGTTCTCCATTAATAAGGTTCTGGAAACGCCATCTATAGTATCCATTGTCACAATAACCATATCAACGTCTCCATCGTGGTCATAATCTGCAGAAGCACACCCCTTACTCAATAATGGCGAGCTCATACCTGCTTGTTCAGAGACATCTTCAAAAGAGCCTGAGGCACTTTCATTTTTGAACAGCCTATTCTGGAAGTATGCTGTTGTATCAGCTAAAAACGAAGCTAGTTTACCGTTAGAGACAAACAGATCTTGATAAGTGTCGTTGTCATAATCGAAAAACACCGCTCCCCAGCATACAGCATCGACATACTGCGCACCTGTTGTATCAATTAAATTAAATTCACCTTTGACCCCAGCTGATTCCGCAATGTCAACAAAGGAGCTACCATCGTTTCTCATTAAAGCATTTCCGTTGATATTAGTGATATAATAATCCAGATCCTGGTCCTCATCAATGTCGCCTCCAGCCATTGACATTGCGTTGATATCTATATCAAAAGCATAATTTTCCGAGGCTTCGACTAAATTGCCGTTGTCGTTCTCGAAAAGCGTGTTTCCAACGGTCCAAGTCCAGTAACCAAAATCATTTCCCACAAGGATGTCTAGGTCTCCGTCTCTATCAAAATCACTGAACGAGGCGGATAAGCCGCAGCCGTTGGCTACAAAAACGGATTCGCTAACGGTCACATCTGTGAAGGTCCCATCACCATTATTCTTATACAATCGGTCTGGATACGCAGTTTGCTGAAGTGAATTCTGAACCCAGTTGGCAATGTAAATATCCAACCATCCGTCTCCATCATAATCGCCAAGAGCTACGCCAAAAGAAAAAGCTATATCTGCTCCAATGCCAAGTTGGTTCCCGAATTCTGTAAACGTTCCATTACCGTTATTGATAAATATCAGGTTTCGACTTATCAGATCAGTCGTGACTACAAGGTCCACGAACCCGTCTCTATTCAAATCTCCCGCAGCAACCCCCATTGTATTGTAGTTGGTCGTTACCGAACTTATACCCGAGGAGACTGAAACATCAATAAACGTTCCGTCTTGATTGTTCAGATATAATTTGTCGGTAACAGTTGAACCAGTAATGTAAAGGTCTTCCCAGCCATCATTATTAAGGTCGGCCCAGACTGCACCTCCTGTCATCAGTCCGGCAAATGGGTTTGGACTTGAAAAGTGCTCTATACCCGAAGCAGAGGCAACGTCCTCAAAATATACCTGCGCGATAGCCGGATTCACTATTAAGACAGAAAGCTGAAAATAGAAGAAGATATGGCGCATATTCAGTCCATTAACTATTAATAATTGTTCGAAATATTAAATTTACGAATTTCTTATAATCGAATGGGTTTGAAGTCTTTGGATTCGTCAACACTAGCGTGTCTTCAAATAATTTAAAGGATTCATCCGCGTGTTCAAAATCATATTCTGTAAGACTTTTAACGGTACTGAGTTTCAGTTCCGGATTAAGCGATGATAGCTGAGGCAAATGCTCATTGTAATGAATCGGAGTGTACCCAACTCTTAGCTAAACCGACCTGAGCAAGATCTAGCACACTAAATGATTGATTACCATAGCTTATTTGTCTATCCGTCATCGAGTCATCGAATTCAACAAAATGCTTCGTTTGAATGCCTTTATTCCACCAATGATGGCGTACATGAAATAGCATAGTCTGTTCATTTTTCCAGAAATTTGAACTAGTGAACATTGTGATTTCAGGACCCTTTATAAAAGCGATGGCGGTCTCTCTTTTTACATTATAGCAAGCGATGAACTTCTGATTCTTTTGCTGGTGAACTTCAATAATTTGAAGTGCCACGAAAACCGATGCCAAGATTAGACCAAAATAAAGCCCTTTTCTGTTTTCTTGAATGATAAAGACCAAAACCGCAGCGATAACCGACAATTACACGTATATCCGATACAATTTAGAAAATGGACCAATTCGTAAAAATGATTTTATTACCATATCGTCCATTCCAGGAGTCGGAATGAAAGCATTGGCTAGTGGTGAAATTCTTGGAGTTGCTATAGAAGATGCTGCATCTGCGGAAGAAGATGAGCTACTAAAAATCCGAGTGAATATGCAATTCAAGTTATAAAAGAGTAATTACCAGTCACTACCTAACCACTTCTATTATCGATTATACCGGGGTATACTAAGCGCAATGACAATAGATACATTCGGTCAACTACAATTCTTGCAGCCTCAAGCAATAATAGTCTGTAGATTTACTATACTCGGGAAACTTTCCGTCTGAATAAATAGACCGAATCTTAAAAAACACGCTAAAACCAAAAATCTTTCCGAAACGCTAAGCAAATACCTAGAAAACTTGTTACCACGAATCGCATGATAGTTAATCAATCCCTACTTCCCATGTATCTCATGATGTAATAAAGCAATGTAGTAAGCGAAGCCAAAGCTGCTACGATGTAGGTTCTACCTGCCCAATTCAGTGCAGTTGTAGCCGCTTCGTGTTCCTTTCCTCTGGTGAGGCCGCTATTGTTCAACCAAGCTAATGCTCGGTTGCTCGCATCAATTTCTACAGGAAGGGTTACAACTGAAAACAAGGTTATTGCCGACTGGAGCACTATGATTACAAGTAACATTTGACTGTACATGTTTGATAGGTAAGCAAGGAATATCATTGCGATGTAAACGAAATTCAACGCCTTTGAACTAAAACTTACAATAGGTACAAGGTGAGACCTCATCTGCAACCAAGGATATTCAACGGCATGCTGAACTGCGTGTCCACATTCGTGAGCGGCAACGGCTGCCGCAGATACATTTCTTCCGTTGTAAACTTCAGGACTCAGGTTCACAGTCTTATTACCAGGATTGTAATGATCCGTCAATTTCCCAGGAACACTTTCTACTGTTACATCATAAATATTACTGTCGGTTAGCATTTTCTGAGCGACCTGCGCACCAGTCAAACCTGAACTTAATGGCATCTTTTCATACTCCGCAAAAACGCTTTTCAATCTACGACTGACTGCGAATCCAAGAATCGCAAAACCTATTACTAAAACGAGCAAAACTGGGTCAAATCCAAACATGATATTTTCTTTTAGTGTTGTGTTGATTGCTTATCGTCAAAAGGTGTACCACGCAATCGGTTGCAATATTACAACCATTCAACTTCTGTTTTGTGCGACATGATGTGTTAAATATTCAAAACAAATCGGAAACATTGACATGTAAATTTTATTTATTCAGTCATTTTGACATTAAAAATGATGGTTTCTGGTGATGGCACAGAATTCGAAAGAGAAAAGCCAGAAACGAAATAGATTTTAACCATTAAAAACATAAATCATGACACTCGTAAAAGTTAGAAAGCCAAACACAGTATTTCCTTCAATGTTTGATGAATTTTGGAAAGATTGGCAAGGAGAAAACAACAATTCTGATTGGGTTCCGGCCGCCAATATCAAAGAAGAAGAAACCAAGTATCATGTAGAACTTTCGGCTCCAGGCTATAAGCGTGATGACATTAAAGTTTCTGTGGAAGATGACACGCTTACCATTACAGGAGAGTTGAAAACTGAGAACGAAGCGAAGAAAGAGAATTACGTTAAGCGTGAGTTCAGAAGTGGGAACTTCAAAAGAAGCTTCAACCTCAACGGAATGGTAAACCTTGAAAAAATTGATGCGAAGTATGAAGACGGCATCTTGAAAA
>JGI20160J14292_10004193_pt1 | contig 10771 bp, 7 predicted proteins | sample COG_10_FD_14292 | JGI IMG/M metagenome (IMG submission 14292) | reverse complement strand
CCGCCGTGAACTTTAAGTGCCAAGCCACCAGCAACCAGCGGTTTCACATTTCTTCTAATTGTCTCACCTGAGACATTGAAGAGTTCGGATAACTCGTTAATCGAGCAGGAACCGCGCAGTCTTAACAGGCTTAGGATTTCGCTTTGCAGGACCATGTACAACTAACCTATGGGTGTTTTGTGTATATTACCTTAGAACCCCCAAATTCGCTACACGATTTATTAATAAAAAGTCACTTTATTCCAAAATTAACCACATATAAAATACACAAAACCATAAATAACTAAAAATAAAGTTGTTAATATTGGTAATTTGTGGAAATATGAGTGACGTTGACGTGATTAATAAGACAAGAAGGGAAATGTTAACGAGTGTGATGGAGGAGCATAATTGGACTTCTAGTACTCATTGGAATGTTTCAATTTAAGCGATATTTTGGGTTGAGGTATCAACAATGGTTTTGCAATCAGGGATAGAAATACCTCATGAGCTTGGTGGTGTGATTAGCCCCGGGCTGCCAATCTTGCCTCCCGGTGTTGAACGGTATTTAGTCCCAGGTGCTGGGTCACAGGCAGTAGCGATTGAGAAAGGCGATGAAATTTCAGTGCTCAATCGTGAAGGGCTGCAGAGTGTTGAAATAGTATTCTTCACCCCAGATGGTCGTTCAGATGCAGGAATGATTGGTGCACAAGGTAAAGGTAACGCCTTAGGATTGCAGTCCGTTCTTGCGTCCGGTGATATTGCTAGTCAGCGAGTGCTAAGGGCGCTTGATGTCGCGGGGTTTGATATTAGCATTGCTGATGCTGCAATTGTTTTTGAGCAAGGTTCTCGAACTGGCGAATTGGCTACTTTCAAAGCCTCAGAAGACGGCTTATTGATTGTGTGCACGCCGGGAGGATCAATGGCACCTGAATGTCAGAATCCACCGACTGAAATAGTTCTTTATGTTCATCGTGCCAATCCCATATTTCACCAAGACATTTTGCTACCACCAGATCCACTAGCCGATGCACTGGTTGATATCAATATTCAACCTGGTAACGTGATCAGTTACAAAGTAAAAGCAGGAGAATACATTCAGATCTTGGATGTTCAAGGGCGAGAGTGCTCAGACTTTCAAGCATTCTCTTTACGGGCACTCGACACAGGCATTGATCGTGAAATTGACCCGACAGCAACGCGCAGCCTTACTGGCCTTCTTTATCCAACACCCGGAATCGCCTCAAAATTTTATAACGTGGATGAAGAACCATTAGTTCAGGTTGTGCAGGATACCTGTGGTCGACACGACACTTTTGGTCTGGCTTGCTTTGCTAGATTTTATGAGGATCAGGGCTATCCTGGACATATTAATTGTACGGACAACATTAACCAAGAGTTAGCGAAATACAACATCCGTCCACGCAGTGGCTGGCCCGCGATTAATTTCTTTTTCAACTCCTTTTTAGAGAACGCTCATGTTCTTGCCCAAGATGAACCGTGGTCTCGTCCGGGGGATTTTGTGATGCTTAAGGCGCTTACAGATTTAGTTTGTGTGTCAACCGCATGCCCAAATGAAATTGATCAAGCAAATGGCTGGAATCCAACTGATATCCAGATACGTGTTTATGAAAAAAACGAAGATTTTAAAAATTCCATTGGATATCGCAAAAGTGTGGAGGCTGATATGGAAAAAACTAAAGAAACTGGATTTCACAATTGTTTTGCTCGGCATACACGTAATTTCGTTGAATACAGTGGGTTCTGGGTGCCGCATGAAATGACTAATCACGGTGCCATAGCCGAATATTGGGCGGCAAGGGAAAAAGCAGTAGTAATGGATCTGAGTCCTTTGCGTAAATATGAGGTGACTGGTCCTGATGCGGAAAAGTTAATGCAGCTTTGTGTAACCCGGAATATGAAGAAGCTCGCAATTGGCCAGATTACATACACGCCAATGTGCTACGAGCATGGGGGTATGATCGACGATGGTACCGTGTTTCGTCTGGGTGAAAATAATTTTCGTTGGATCGGTGGCGTCGATGCGTCTGGCTTGTGGTTGCGGGAACAGGTAATAAAACATGACTTACAAGCCTGGGTGAGAGACTCGACCTCGCAGCTTTGTAATATCGCCGTGCAGGGCCCTAGGTCAAGAGACATTTTGAAAGATTTGGTGTGGGCTAAACCAACACAGCCCACGTTGGAGGAGTTGCAATTATTCCGCTTTTCTATTGCTCGACTGGGTGATTTCCAGGGGCCTTCGATAATGGTTGGTCGAGTTGGATACACAGGCGAACTTGGTTATGAAATATTTTGTCATCCTAAAGACGCTGTGCAAGTGTTCGACGCGGTATGGGAAGCGGGGCAACCTCATGGACTTATACCATTTGGTATGGCGGCACTAGACCTAGTCCGAATCGAGGCCGGACTGATTTTTGCTGGCAGCGAATTCGACGACCAAACCGATCCCATGGAGGCGGGCATTAGTTTTGCCGTGCCGCTGGAGTCAAAGCAGGATGATTTTATCGGGCGTAAGGCTTTGGAGCGACGCAAGGCTCATCCTTCTCGAAAGCTGGTTGGTTTAGAGCTAGAAGGAGGTGTGGTGCCATGCCCAGGTGATTGCGTTCGGGTGGGTAAAGCACAGATTGGTGATATCACCTCTGCAATGAAATCTCCTTATCTGGGCAAGGTCATTGCGCTCGCCCTAATTGATGTCGCTTACTCCGAATTAGCAACCCAGATTGAAATCGGCAAGCTCGACGGTCATCAAAAAAGATTGAAAGCTCAAGTAGTGCCTTATCCACATTTCGATCCGACTAAAGAGCGGGTCAAAGGCAACTACAATTGATGTTCTACTGAGTATGGATTTAAAAAATAATGAGAAACAAAAACATAGATAAGAAACAATGGATTGAAGCCTTACCTTGCTGGCAGGGAAAGGTTGAGGCTCAACCGCTAGCTGGTGGGATTACCAATGTAAACTTTACTGTTGAAGACTCTGGATGCAAGTATGTCGCTCGCCTGTGTGAAGATATTCCAGTTCACCAGGTGAAACAATTTAATGTGATTTCTGCAAGTCGGGCTGCGCATGCTATCGGTGTCTCGCCAGAAGTTGTTTACAGTGAGCCAGGGGTGTTGGTCATTCGGTATATCGAGGGCAATACTTTTGCTGAAGCTGACGTGCAAAAACCAGAAAACTTGCAACAAATAGTGACTCTTTTAAGCCATTTTCATACAGAAATGCCGAAACATCTCAGGGGGCCTGCGCTCGTTTTTTGGGTTTTTCAAATCCTCCGTGACTATGCCCACACATTAAAAGAAGGCAGAAGTCGTCATCTAAATAAACTTCCTAGGCTAATGAAAGTTGCTGAAATACTTGAGAAGACCTTGGGCCCAATCGACCTTGTGTTCGGCCACAACGATTTATTGGCTGCAAATATTATCGATGATGGTAAAAAACTGTGGCTCATTGATTTTGATTATGCGGGTTTCAATAGTCCTCTTTTCGATCTAGCTAACCTATCCTCCAACAATCAGCTGAGCCAAAATCAAGAAAGTTGGCTGCTTGAGACTTATTACCGATGTCCACCTACTGACAACCTCTGGCAGGCCTATTACGTTATGAAGTGTGCTTCCATATTGCGAGAAACCCTATGGTCGATGGTTTCTGAGCTTCATTCGGCGATTGATTTCGATTACAGCCAATACTCCGCAAAAAACTTAGAGCATTTTGATCAAACGTTTGAAAAATTACATGCGGAGTTTAATTTATCATGAGCCAAAAGATCCCATCCCACGCCGAGATTGTCGTCATAGGAGGTGGCATTATCGGATGTTCAACAGCATACCATTTGGCCAAGGAGCATAGGGTTGATGTGCTATTGCTTGAGCGTGGCAATTTGACCTGTGGTACAACTTTCCATGCTGCGGGACTCGTTGGTCAATTGCGATCCAGCGCCTCAATCACTCAGCTACTGAAATACAGTGTCGATTTATATAACTCCCTAGAGCAGGAAACTGGTTTAGCGACAGGTTGGAAACAAAATGGTGGCCTGCGCCTAGCGAATAACAAAGAGCGCTGGACCGAAATCAAACGCCAAGCCACCACAGCACATTCGTTTGGTCTTGAAATGGACCTTTTAACTCCACAGGAAGCCAAAGCTATTTGGCCCCTAATGGACACATCTGATCTAATCGGTGCTGCCTTGTTGCCCACTGATGGTCAGGCTAATCCCTCAGATATTACCCAGTCTCTAGCAAAAGGTGCTCGCATGCACGGCGCTAAAATCTGTGAAAACGTTACTGTGACGGGTATTGATGTTAGAGATGGACGCGTATCTGGAGTGCGCACCACGAATGGCCTAGTGACTTGCGAAAAGATTGTTAACTGTGGAGGCCAATGGGCGCCCGAAATTGGAAATCTTTGCGGAGTTGCAGTGCCTTTAAAATCAATGCAGCACCAATACATGGTGACTGAATCAATTAAGGGCATCGAACCCGACCTTCCCACTTTACGCGACCCAGATCGTCTTATTTACTTTAAAGAAGAGGTGGGTGGTTTGGTGATGGGTGGTTACGAGCCTAACCCAATGCCATGGGATGTGGATAAGATTCCTGATGGATTCGTATTTTCGTTGCTTGACGAAAATTGGGATCAATTTGAGCAATTGATGGAGCAAGCCCTCATACGGGTTCCTGCGTTGCAAAGTGCTGGCGTCAAAACCCTGACCAACGGTCCTGAATCCTTTACGCCAGATGGCAATTTCATTTTGGGTGAGGCCCCTGAGGTGCAGAATTTTTTCGTTGGAGCGGGGTTTAACGCCTATGGAATCGCATCCGGTGGGGGGGCTGGTAGAGCTTTGGCAGACTGGGTTGTCAATGGTGAACAACCGATGGATCTTTGGTCTGTGGATATTCGGCGTTTTTCGTCTTTGCATCATGATAAGTCATGGGTGCGAGAACGGACTATTGAAGCATGTTCCAAACATTACGGCATGGCTTGGCCTTTCGAAGAATATCAATCTGCTCGACCAAAATTAATGTCACCATTATATGAACGACTGCAAAAACATAACGCTAGCTTCGGTTCTAAGTTGGGTTGGGAGCGCCCTAATTGGTTTGCACCTATAGGTGTCGACCCCATAGACCAGTACTCTTTCGGTCGGCAGAACTGGTTTTCTCACGTTGGAGAAGAGCATCAAGCGTGCCGTGAAAGGGTCGCGCTCTTTGATCAAAGCTCCTTTGCCAAATTTGAGCTATGTGGCCAGGGGGCTGAGTCGGCACTTAACTGGATTTGTGCTAATGATATAGCGAAACCTGTGGGAAGTTTAATTTACACGCAGATGCTCAATTCGCGTGGGGGGATTGAATGCGATTTAACCGTCATTCGAATTGCGCAGAATACCTACTACATCGTCACTGGCACTGGATTCCGAACCCACGACGCGGCGTGGATTCGGCAGAATATTCCTCATGGCTGCGCGGCAGAATTGAAGGATATTACCGAAGATTGGGCAACACTTTCGCTAATGGGGCCTCGGTCTAGGGATGTTCTAGAACAGGTCGTTATAGCAGATGTATCAAATGATACTTTTCCTTTTAGTACCTATCAGGACATTCAGATTGCAGGACACACAGTGCGCGCGCTTAGGGTGACTTACATGGGTGAACTGGGCTGGGAACTGCACATGCCGATTAAGGTATCTGGTGAAATATATGACGCTCTTCATAATGCGGGCCAAACATTTGGAATAGCCAATGCTGGCTACCGGGCAATCGAAAGCCTCAGGTTGGAAAAAGGTTATCGTGCTTGGGGTGCTGATATAACACCATCAGATTCACCTTTAGAAGCAGGCCTTGGCTGGGCAGTAAAGTTGAATTCAAACATTCCTTTTTTGGGCAGAGATGCTGTTGAAGCGATGACTAATTCCGTAAAAAATAAAGATTTATGCTGTTTCACCGTAGATGACCCAGAAGTGGTTTTGAGTGGTCGGGAGAGTATTTTGCGTAATGGTATATCTGTTGGTTATCTTTCGTCGGCTGGCTGGGGTTACACGATTGGGAAAAACATTGGGTATGGCTATGTCCGCGATAACAAAGGTGTCAACCGAGGCTACCTCGAAGCTGGTTCATACGAACTTGAAGTGGCCTGTGAGCGAGTGACTTGTGAAATTCACTTTATTCCACTTTATGACCCAATGATGGAGCGGATCAAAGTATAGGAATACGGATTTCTTAAGTTACCAATTTAGTAGTGGCTAATGACATATGCCTTACTGAAAAACGGGGTCTGAAGGGCCCTTTAAAGCAGCACTCTTACCAGGTGCTCTTTTTATCCAGCTAGGAGTAGGTGGGTATTTTTATAAACCTAGGTACTGGTAAACCCTAAATCTTTAAGGAGTTTCATATGAACTTTAAACTTATCAAGGCTTTATCTGTTGCCTTACCTATGACTCTGATTTCGTTGTCAGGGCTATCGAACGCCGCAGATAGCAACAAACCAATCAAAATCCCACTTAAAAGCTGGTCTAGCCAAGTTGTTATGGCCCATGTTATTGGTGGCATGTTCGAAACTATGGGGAGCAGAGTTGAATATATTCCAGTTGATAATCAGGCAGCGTTTGAGGCTGTCCGTATTGGTGATCTCACTATAGTGCACGAGGTGTGGCAATCCACTATGCAAAATGCTTTTTTCAATGCGATGGAAAAAGGTGGCCTGATTGATGCCGGTACCCATGATGTTATAACCAAAGAAGAAATGGGCGTTCCCAATTGGGTTATTGAAAAAGATCTTTGTCCTGGGTTGCCAAAATGGGAAGCTTTGCAGAAATGCTACGCCTCATTTGCAACACCAGACTCAGGTGGGAAGGGCCGTTGGTTAGAGGGGCCACAAAGCTGGCATGGTGATGTTATGCCTAATCGTCTTAAAGGATTGGGTCTGGATAATGATTGGACGGTTAAGTTCGCTGGTGCTGCTGATGCTTTATGGGCCGAGTTGAAGTCTGCTGAAAAAGAAGGACGTGGTACTGTGATATTTAACTGGTCCCCAAACTTTACTGACGCAACTGGATTCACCTTTATTGAATTTCCGCCTTACTATGATGGCTGCCGTCTTGCGGATGGTGGCAGTGTAGCAACTACGGGTTGTGGTTCTCCAACTGGATGGTTGAAAAAGGGAGCTCACTACAAGTTTTCAAAGACTCACCCGAAGGCTTATTCTGCATTTTCAAAGACTACGTTTAATAAAAAGCATATTGGACAAATGGCAGCACTAGTAGATGTTGATGGAATGAGCCATGAAGATGCAGCAAAGAAGTGGTTGGCTGACAATAAAGATGTCTGGATACCCTGGACGGAGTCAACACTTGGTGCAGGAAATTAAAAACAACTCATCTGACAAAGGCCAGTTTACAGTTTGGGCTCTGGCCTTCTTCCTCTCTTGGACTTGGCTCTAGGAGGGGCTTTTTGAGTTTTCATATGGGTAATGTATTTTTACGCTAATGGCGCGGTAGACTTTCAACCAAAAAATACACGCACTTTGTTTCGGAATTCCTATTCTTTTGCCATGTCAAAAGAGATGATTAAATTAACAGAGTATCTGTAGTAGCGGATCTAATAACGAGTTGTTTTCGCAATCCGCAACGGCACCCTTGGATCTAAGTGAACGAATAATAACGAAGAAGAGTTAGTGAAGATCGATGTTTCAATAGAAGCTCAATAATAAGGATAGAAGGTTGCCTATGTGCTGGAAAACTCAGTAAGTGGACAAATGTAGTCATTGAGTTTTTAATATGAACTGTTTCTATATTGTGCTCATGATAAAAGTAAGTATTTATTAATTCAGCTACTGAAATTAATGAATGAACCATATAGTAGGACACCAGAATAATAATCGCCCAAGAGACTTTAGAATAAAAAAATAACTCCGTCTTTGCTTTTTATATTAACCATATTTAGTGCGAATCAAATATTGGCTCAAGATCAAGATCAAGATCAAGGGACAGATTTGGCTCCATGGGCGAAATCGATTCTCCAACCACTAATGGGCAAACCACTGCAGGCATCTTTTGAGCTAATTAATGATCAAGGATTTTCATTAACTTATACTGATAAATATGGTTTGATTTTTTCTTGGGATGCGTCGCGTCCCTCCGACGAACAAAGGGGTAACTGGTTGGAAATGGCGACGAAATCATCATTTACAATCTCGTTGTGGACCTGTGGCCCTCCAGATGGAAGCCCTGAAACCGCAATGTGGGAAGAAAAGATTAGGATTGCAGAGTTAAGTTCGAAGAAGAACGAAAGTCAGCAAATCGTCGAGTCAATCAGGGAGCTCACCTTGTTGACTAGTCAGATTACCAAAGTCGACGGTATTGCAAAAAGCTGGCAACAGCCAAATGGCGATAAAGGTACTGGTATTGCCTGGAAAGGTAGCAAATCAGAACCGAGTTATAGATTAAATACTTGGAGGAAAGAGGACACTGGGGATACTTGGATAACTTACAGAATTCGATATAGCTGTTCTTAGAGGGTTTGCAATAATAAAGAGTATTATTTGAAATATACTGCACCAAGTTACAAACAGGTGAGGTGGGTATTGCAAATTGGTGGTTGGATAACTTTATGGGCCTCATTGCTATTAGCCGCGCCAAGTACTGTTTTTGCATTGTCTAATAGTGATATTGTCAATGCTACTAGCCCCTCCTTAGTATACATGAGAAAGGGCTTTGAACTGTCGGACGGATCTATCAAAGAGCTTGTTTCTCATAAAACTGGAGTCTCTCTTTATTACTGTAACCCTGTCTCAGTTCGAGCTAATCCCGACATTAACGCTAGAAAAATCACGAGTATAAATGATGGTAACTTTGAGACCTTTGATCTTAAGGCGTCAGCATCAGCAGAAGGCTGGGCAGATGTATTCAAAGATGGAAGGCATATTGGGTATTCTGCACAAGCTGTTAAGAAAGATGGGCAGGTTGATAACATCATCTGTCCACAGCCGAAGTGGCTGACCTTATCAACATTAGAGGTGGCGGGTGTTCAATTTAACGCGGAATTAATTGACCAGCGAGACCTGATAATTAAGGATGGTGATGGGACAGTCCTCTATACACGAAGAGTGAGCGATAAAACTTCTTTATATGAGTTGAATAATGCGAATGGAATATTTGGTTGGATCGTAGGGTGGGATCTGTACGATGACTCACAATACTTTAAGGACATTGACTTTACTGTTGCAAGAGTGGTTGTGCCTTATCTTGATGAAAAAGGTAATCAAGAGGTATGGGATGCAGTTTACCAAGGGGTGCAGAATCTTAAATTTTTGAGCATGCTCTCCGACGTGCATGGCCAAGTACCTATTGTTGCAGGTCTTGGTGTTCGAGGGCCAAGGTTTTGTAACTCTAATGCGTGTGCATGGCACTAGAAACAGCCAATTTTCGTAACTATTAAGCGAACCAGTAATGGTATTGAAGAAATAATAGATAATGGGGCGTTTGATTTTCAGCTTGTAAAAGGGATGACGCGTGCTGATCAATTTTTATATAACTGGCTGTACTGGAACCCTGGTGGCTTAAGGAAGTTACTTCAAGGTCAGATTGGCCAGCAGATTGAAGCGATAACAACCCAATGCACTCCAAGTAAGTTGGCACTATATAAACATTACTTTATACCTCAATGGGAATGGGCAAGCCCTTTGCATTACGATAGGTCTAACCGCGGTTTGACGATAAAGGACCAAGCCAAAAACCATCTTTCAGACACAGAGTATGAATCCTATTACGAAGATAGGGATGCATCATATGCAGTACTGTTGGATTATTTATGGGGCCCAGAGACTAACGGACATGAATATTTTTACAGTCTTATGGATTGTGTTGAAGGCAGTCCAGAGGATAGAGAGTTAGTTAGAAATATTGTTGGGTACCTAAACCTTCCGCTAGATGCTGATCTGTTGAAAGTCGTCATTGACGAGAGAAAGTGAAATTGATGTCGATAATTTTATTTTGGTAATGGGAATAACGTATACTGCTTGGTAATAGATAAAGTACAGCTAGTCGTTTTTTATGGCTAGCTTTTTGAGTAAAGACTTGGATTTATTTGTGGTTGCTCCTAGCCTAACTATTCACTAAAAAGCATTAATAAAACATGTTAAAAATAGTCAATATCTCAAAATCATTTGAAGACGGTACGGCACAACAAAAAATATTAGATCAACTCTCGTTTGTGATTGAAGCGGGTAAAAGTGTCAGTATTCGAGGGGCATCTGGATCGGGAAAATCGACTCTGTTGCATCTGCTGGCTGCCCTAGATAAACCAGATGAGGGTCAAATACTGCTGGGCGGCGTACTAAGGTCAGACACAACCAACAATATAACTAACGATATAACTAACGATATAACTGCATTGTCGGAGTCACAAGCCGATAATTACAGGATGTCGACAATTGGCATAGTGTTTCAACGATATAATTTGATAGACGTGGTATCGGTGCTCGACAACATTTATTTGCCAGCCAGACTCAATGCTATTAACGGCCGTCCAGTCGATGTAGGCTACATCGACACTATAATCGAGGCTCTGGGCGTCTCAAAGCATATCAACAAACTACCCAATCAGCTCTCGGGAGGCGAACAGCAGCGAGTTGCGATTGCCAGAGCGTTAGCGCATAAGCCTAAATTGCTGTTAGCTGACGAACCTACCGGTAACCTAGATAACAAAAACTCAGATATTGTTAGCCGCCTATTGATAGATACTTGCGCACAACTTAAAACAACACTGGTATTAGTTACCC
>JGI20160J14292_10004191_pt1 | contig 10773 bp, 15 predicted proteins | sample COG_10_FD_14292 | JGI IMG/M metagenome (IMG submission 14292) | reverse complement strand
AACAGCACAAAAAAGCCCCGAACAGTAAACCATTCGGAGCAATCAGTTTTTATCCTAGAACTTTTGTTCTTTCGCGCGCCCGCACGAGAGGGGTTTTAGTTTTGTTGGCTGTTGATGGCGTCGGCCCACTGCGCGGCGTCCTCGCCACACACAAGCCAAATCGGGTCGTAGCCGAGGTCAGACGCGGTAGCATCTGCTGCCTCGTAGTCTCCGTGGTCGCCAAGAATGGCGAGCGTTCCGTCTGCGAGAAGCGCAAACCATGTGCGAGAAAATTTGTTCATGCTACGTCTTCCAAGTTAATGAATTTTACATGCACGTCATTGTGTTCGAGGAACTCAACAGGCTCGTCGCTTTCGAGCTCGTAATCCTCGAACCACTCGCCGCACACCCACTCTTGGAAGTCGTACTTGTCATCGGCTTCGATGATGTAGGCGTTGTGTTTCTGATCGTATGTCACGACAGCCAAAACTTTTTCGATGATCGGGCATTGGCCTGTTCTCCACATGCCAACGTGATCGCCGGCGTAGTAGCTTGCTGAATGTGTCATGCTACGTCTCCTTTAGCTTTTGCAGTAATTGATTTGCTTCTTTTATGGTTACTAACGCTTGTGTTCGCGTCGAACTGTTGTCTGCGCGGCCTGAAACGTAGTGTTCCAACATAGCTTTGAGATCGACAATAACGTTGTAAATATCTTCTTCCTGTTGGATCATTTCGTTCACTTCATGGTTAATAGTGGTCATGCTGCGTCTCCTGTCTTTGCATATGCACCTTCGTCTGCGTAGGCTTCTGCAACGCGGGTGTGGTAGCCCACCCACGTCATTTCCATTGTGATGTTGTCCAACTCGTCCATGCCTGTGCAGTGACCGACGGTTACGTTGAGCTTGTCGCTGCCCTCCATGTGGCGAATGACGTAGACGTAATTGAACCACGTGTTTCTTGCGTCGTCTGGGTTCACTAGCCTCACGTCGCCGCTGCCTTTCTTGTTGGCGGCAACGAAGGAAGCTGCGAACTCGTTGGCCTCGAAGCGTGGCAGTGGCCAAGCAATCTTCAAGGCGTCCTCGATCATGGACTGCACACCTGACGGGTATCCATCCCAATGCTTGTATATTGCGTAAGTTGTTTCCGGCACGTCGATGGTGTCGCTCGGCTCGACGATGTAGATAAGTGCGTTAGTAGACATATGTAATTCTCCTTAATGTCTGGGTTGTCATGCGTTCAGTCGCATGGGATGCGAGCGCCTCAACGCTCGACACCGATGCGGCTATGCTGCTTCGTTGACGCTTGTGTCAGTCATGAACGCGTACTGGTGACACATGGCGGCCAACACGCCTTGACGTGTCGCGCCGTGATATTTGACGAACTGAGGCTCGTCGCTGAACACGCTGCACGTGATGATCGTTCCGCACTCGGCTTGGAACCAATCAATCCATGCGTTGAACGATGCGCGGTCTGCGTCGTCCATGCCTGTCTCGTCGCCGTTGACGATGGCGGATGCCCAATGTGCGGGTAGAATTTCTACGATTGAATACATTTGTGTCTCCTTATGGGTTGGGTTGGGTTATTCGACGTAGTGGTCGTAGAGGTCAGGATTGACCCAAGGCACGAGCACGCACTCGCCTTTGAGGTACGTGCCGTCCACGGTGCGGGTGACTTCGCCGCAACCTGTGATCGCGTTGATGCCAAGCCATGCGATGAGCAGGCCACCGAAGCAGCCTGCCAACGTAGTTGCGATGATGCGGGTGATCTCGACGCGTAGCTCAAGGCGGCGCCGCGATTGTATGGATGTGAACGTCATGTGGGTTATCCTCCGAACCGGGTGAAGGTGGTGACGAAACGTGCGTCGTCGTAGGCGTCGCAGAAGTCCTGCAAGGCGTGCTGCTGCTCCAAGACGCGTGTGAGGCGTTCGTCGCGGCGTAGTATGTCGCCAATGCCCGCCCACGTATCGCAGGGGTCGTCGTTGGCGTGTGCAGGCGTTAGGATCGGGTGTGTTTCTCTTGGGTGCATGATTGTCTCCTTCCATGCGTTGACGTGCAGAAGCGCACAAAAAAGCCCCACAACGCTTGCGCGTTGCGAGGCTCTGAGATGTGCTTCAATGTGTGTGGGTGATTAGCCGCGAACGTATGCGGTCAGGATCGCGTCGAACTCGCGCTTGTCGCCTTTGCTCAGGATTTTCTTGCCCAGCAACTCACGTGCACGATCCAACACGCTCACGTCACGCTCGACCTGTGCGATGGCGCGCTGCTCTGCGTTGGGCTTCGCCTTGCGCGCCTTGACGTGCGCCTTGACGGCCTTGACGGCGGCCTTCGCGTCAGCCTGCGCGCCTCGGAACGCTACGTGGGTGTTGATCGTTCCGGCGGTTTCGAGCATGTCGGCCACGCGTGTCCAGCGCTTACGTGCGCTAGGCTTCATGCTGTCGCGGCTCAGCTTCGCTGCGACCGTGGCCTTGGCCTGCGCCTTCGTGATCGTGCCTGCGTCGAGGTCTGCGTTGAAGGTTGCTACGGTGAGGCCAGATGCGTATGCTTGTGCGTTGAATTTGGTCATGGTGTCGTCCTTTCATGTGCGCCTTTCAAAGCGCGGTGATACTTCCCGAAAACCGAGAAGCAGTCAGCAACAGCCGACACCACAACTTGATCCTAGTAGGTTTCCTACTTTCGCAGGCGCACGGGACGACGCATGAAACATGCGCACGTAACATGCAGACATGACATGCGAACCCAATTTTGAGCCGTGAGCTCAGCAAAGCTCAAAACGTCCGCGCACGTGAAACCCTGCAAAGTCCCTTCCTACGGGACAGAAATCCGCGCAAAATCAACATCATAGCGCGATTGGTGACGAGATGGTGACGAAAATCCGCTACGGGGGGCACTACCCCGACCCCCAAAGTCGAAATCCAGCAATTGCCATCTCCGGCTACCCGAACAATCTGAGCAAATTTGAAAACGTCAGGATGAAATTCAATGAAAACAGCAAGCAATTCCACTGCACTCTCAAAGCTGGGCAAAAACGACACCCAACCTTTGACACCACAGCAAGTTTCGCAGCTACGCCGCCGCTTATTTGAGAACGTAGACAACCAAGTGGGAGAAGCTCACGCAGTAGTCATGGGCCAAAAGCACTGGTCGCCCACACAGGCCCGTGTATTCGCCACAATGCTCAACAAAGTCATGCCAGACCTCACTGCCAACTTCGTGCAGCACGAGCACAACATCTCTGACAACCCTGAGAAGATGTCTCGCGCCGAGCTCGAAGCAATCGCCTCTACAATGTCCAACATCATCGACGCTGAGGAAGTAAACGAGGAAGAAGAATGAGCCTCACACCCCAAGACGCCGCCAAACACCTCTTAAAGTTACGCAAAGCGGAAGAGAGTTTCCTCGGCTACGTTAAGATGCAGTACCCAAATTGGGATTTGCCCGACTTCCACCTTAAGATGATCGACGCGCTCGACAGATTAGAGAAGAACACTCTCACGTCCCACTTCGGGCTCGACGAGGCCCAGCGCCGTCGCACTGAAAAGGTCAACGTCCGCAATCTTCTCATCACAATGCCGCCGCGCCACGGCAAATCCACCTACGGCTCTGTCATATTCCCGTCTTACTTCATGTCGAAGAAGCCGACGCGCTTTATGATGTCCACATCTTACAACTCTCAACTCGCCACCGACTTCGGTCGCCAAGTCAGAGACCTTTCCAACGAGCCCATCACCTCACAAATCTTTCCAGACTTCGAAATGTCTGCCGACAGCCGAGCCGTAGATCAGTGGCGCACCACTCAGGGTGGGGCGGCCTATTTCATCGGCGTCGGGGGTACAACTTCTGGACGTGCTGCTAATCTCCTACTCCTAGATGACCCGCTCAAGTCCCGCGAGGAAGCCGAGAGCGCCACCCAGCGCAACAAGATATGGAACTACTACGTCTCTGCCCTATCAACCCGCCTTCAACCCGACGTAGACAACGTACCGCCCGCCCAGATCGTTATCCTCACCCGTTGGCATCCCGACGACCCTGCGGGTCGCCTTATGCAGACGGAAGATTGGAAAGAGGGGCGCTGGCTTCACATCAATTTCCCGGCCATCGAGGAAAAGCAGATCAAGGGTGAGCACGGCAAGACGAGCCGCACATCTTTACCCAAAGACGACCCGGAATATCTGGCGCCCAACGAGGCATCAAAGATCAGCCCGTCTAAGCGCTACGTCCGCAAGGTAGAGCGTGCGGCCTTGTGGCCCGAACGCTTCACCCTTGACGACTTAGAGCGCCGCGAACGTCTAAACCCCCGCGAATTTGCCAGCCTCTACCAGCAATCCCCCTACATCCAAGGCGGTAACTTAATTAAGTCCCACTGGTGGCGCACATATCCGGCTGACATGCGCCCCGAACGCTTTAATTCTCTCATTATCGCCGCTGATACGGCCTTCAAAGCCAAGCAAACGAGCGACTACTCCGTAATGATGGTGATGGGCCTTGACGCTACGGGTGATATGTACGTCGTAGATGCAGTCCGCGAGCGGTTTGAGTTCCCAGACCTCAAGCGTCGCATGATTATGTTGAACAATCAGTGGCGTGGTCGCGGCCTACGCGGCATCTACATCGAGGACAAGGCTAGTGGGCAGTCGCTTATCCAAGAATTAAGGCGTGAGAGCGGCATATCGGTCGTTCCCTACAAGGTCGGCAGCGATAAGGTCACGCGCCTGTCTTCTGTGTTACCTCTCATTGAGGGTGGGCGTGTCTTCATACCCGATCAAGCGCCGTGGCTCGACGCTTTCTACGACGAGTGCCAAACATTCCCATCAGGTACGCACGACGACATGGTTGACGCTCTGTCTATTGGCCTCGACGTGCTCGCGCGCACGCCGTCACATGGTGATTATTACGTCCCGCCACCAATCGGTTTCAAGGACGACAGGAGTTCTCTCTTTTCAGTACAGTCTGACCTTAATGCCTCTGGGTCTCGATGGAGTGGTTGGGGTGAATAAGGACGACGCGGCTCTGTGAAGGGGGATAAATGATCCTATGAGTGCCAACATGACCAATTATCGCGCAGAGTTCACACCCATCGACGACGGTATCGTTGTTGATTTGAGTGAGCACGCTGACGCGCTTATGTCCTACGAGGACATATCTTCTCGCCTGACGGACGATCAGGAGCAACGCCTCGTCAACTACGTCAAGTCTGCAATGCAGATGTCCTACGACCGCATCTCCAAGCGCTACGACCATTGGACAGAAGCGGACAGGGCGCACGACGTTTACGTGAAGCCGGGAACAACTAAATTCAAAGAGAAGGCTGTAATCGCGGACACCCGCGCCATAGCTGACACAGTACAAACTTACCTCATGGCTGCACTGACGGGACGGAACCCTATGTTCCAACTCGAAGGTTTGAACCGTGGGTCTCGCAAGTCATCTCAGATCATCGAGCGCCTACTCCACCAACAGATGCGCCGCACGGCGGGAGAGGCCCGAATTGCACAACACCTTCTTGACTGCATCAGATATGGCTACGCGCCAACGAAAGTTACTTGGAACGCAAGCAACCGAACAAACGAGATTACCAACTTCGACCCGCGTCGCGTATTCCACGACCCCCGCGTCCAGTGGGGAGATTGGGAGCGGATGCAGTACATCATCTTCTCTGATTTCTCATCTTACGACGCTCTACTACAGACGGGCATGTACCCCAAGCTCACTGAGTTCCCCGCGCTCCGCAACCGCCTCACACCTCCGGCTGGTGGGTGGGACGGACACAAATGGCATCAAGAAGCCGGACGCGGATTAAGCATTGATCCTATGGAGCGGAACCGTCGCGGCAGTGACGGCGCCTACTTCACCTTGGGCGACAGCCGCGTAGTAGACGAATGCTGGATACGGCTTGCGGGCTACGAGATTAATCTACCCCAACTCGACCACCTTTACATGGTCGTCACAGTCCTCGACGAGGGCGTAATCATACGGGCCCAGCTTAACCCTTACGGGCGTCAATTCCCTACGGTCATAGGTGGCCTCTACCACGACGCTCACAAGAGCTACGGCCAATCTCTTTACGACCTCATGCTACCGCTACATGACATAGCTACGTGGCTGCTTCGCAGCCGCATCGACAACGTGCAGGCTGCTCTGTCCAACTTGATCTTTGCTGACCCCACACAGGTCGCCATCAACGATCTCGTAGACCGCAACCCTCACGGCATCGTGCGGACAATGCCCGGTGTTAAGCCCGGAGACGGCGTATTCATTGCCCAAGTCCCAGACGTAACACGCGGCCACTGGAACGACATTGGCGCTATGTCTGAAATGAAACAGCGACTATCTGCTGCATCGGACGCCCAACAGGGTATGCCTACCGCCGAAGGCGGCGTGCGTACTGCAACAGAAATTCAGCGCCTCACCCAATTGGGTTCTCAGCGTCTCGGCGTATTGAGCCGTGTGATCTCTGCTACATCAGTACGTCCAATGGCGCGCATGATGGTCTCGAACATCCAAGACTTCTTTTCTCCTGAGGGGTCTATCCGCATTGGCGACAACGACAACGCCACTGACGTTAAGGATATGATTAAGGACGGCTACCTCGACTTCAACCTCCAAGACATCCAAGGCGAGATTGACTACCTCGTCGTCGATGGCACTCTTCCACTAGAGCCCACTCGCAATGCCGAGACATGGATCAACATGCTTCGCACGCTCAACGACACTGGCCTAGCTATGGAATACAACTCCGGCAAGATAGTCGAAGAGGCTATCCGTAGCATGGGCGTCTCTGACCTTGACCAGTTCAAGATCAACAAAGAGCAACAGGCCGAAGGCCCAACGCCATCTCAACAGATGATGATTGCGGAGAAGGCGCGCGGTGCATCCGTACAGCCTCAAGGNCAGATCGACGATGAGGTCAAGAAGGGCAACCTAGTACCAATGAGGGCAGGCAAATGACGCAACCAAGCAGCAAAGTATGGGCCACCCAAGTACAGCCCGTAGTGCGCGAGTATATCAGCGCTTTTTTAAATGAAGAAATAAAACCGCTAAGGGACGACGTGGCCGCACTTCGCGGTGCATTATTAAGCATACGTGAGAGCGGACAGTCAGACGTAGGCCAACTAACGGCACGAGTAAATGACGTAGAAGACCTACTGAGTATGTCCACATCTCGAATTGCAAAGCTGGCTCAGTTGGCAAGTGAGGATTAGAAATGGCACGCACACGCGTACCCAGTGAACAGCTAAATTTCCGTAGTGCTAACACAGGCACTTCGCTTCTCGACACGTATCTCGAAGACGCAGAGATGGGTGGCCTCGCGCTATCTGTCCTTATGAACAAGTTGTTTGATGCTGCCACAGGTGAGATAGACGCCTTCACCTTTACATACGATAACACGGCTGGCGCCGAGAAGATGAACCTTAAAATTGGCGAGGACGGCTTAACAACCGAAATCGCCTCGTTCACGCAACTCTTCGCTGACCTCAACAACTTTAAGACGACTGCCCTATCAGACATGGGGGTCAAGCAAGATGCTGCCGCTCTTTCAGAGACGAACGCCCTTGCGAGCGAGAACTCTGCACTAGCAGCGAAGGGCGCATCAGAGGCCGCCCAAACAGCAGCCGAGGCGGCTCGTGACCTTTCCTTGACCTATGCCAACCAAGCCTTTGCCACCACGCCAACAACTATCGGTGAGAATATTCTCATCTCGCAGTTGTTTGGCAGCCTATTCAACGGGAGTAGTCTAAATGCCTAACATCAGTGTAGCTGACCAGCAGTCACTAGCGAACGAACTGTCGAGCCGTTTGCAAGGTTTAGGTGCTTCCACACCTAACGCGGACCTTGTGTACCTCACGAGGATGATCGAAATTTTCAACGGCGCTGCGAACCTTAGCGCTGTTTCCGCTGAGGGTACTACTCAGATCAATGCTGTAACTGCGCAGGGTGACACCGAAGTTGGCGAGATACAGCTAGAAGGTTCAACACAAGTTACGGCGGTGCAGAACGCATCACTTACAGAGCAAGCGGCTCTTAACGGCCTACAGACAAGCATCCAATCGGCGCTCAACGCCTATCAGATGTCACCGTCTAAGGTCTTTTTCCTGTCACAATCGTAGAGAGAAATAAAAATGGCAAACGGATTATTAGGCAAGAAGGTCGTAAACGCGCGGGATACGGAAGTAGTCTATACCGTTCCAGCTTCTCGTACCTCGACATTCAACCTCAACGTACTGAACAACGGTAGTAACGCTGCTACTGTAAACGTGTACGTTTCGGACAAGGTATATCAAACACGGGATTTTGAGGATTACCTCGACCCCTTGGCCTACAACAAGACATGGGTCTCTGCTGATACAGACAACACCCTCGGCTTGATTGGCAAGAGTACATCTAAAATGATGACCGCTCTAAAGACCACGCCTGTTGAGCCATCCGCTGCGAACACGGCATCGAACCCCATCGCTGGAAAAAAGATTGAGACCCTTCAAACAGCAAATGCTGATGGCAATCACTTCTTAGTGAGCAACCCATCGGCGGTGGGAAATCCGCTCCCATTCTACAATGGCGGCGAGCTTTATGTCCGTTCTGCGCCTGACGGCAGCGTCTACACATTCGATAATTATTTCAGCGGTGGTGCGGCAGCTACGGCTTCTTCAAGCTACGGGCAGACGGCTACGGACAACATTCTTTGGGCTACGAACCAAGATGGCGCGTTTGCTCTGTCCTACGTCCAAGGTGTTCCCGGCGGCGCAGGCTCAGTTGTAAACTCTATTGCAGACTACCGCTCTACAGCAGCCGCCTACGGCTCAGCCTTCACATGGGGCTTGGGCGCGATCAGCAAGATTGCTGGCGTCAAGACTGCCGAGGAACGCTTCATCATCGGTACGACTACTGGCTTCAACTATATGTCTAACGATGACACACCAGTCACACAGGCAGAGTTCCAGTCCAACACAATGTCACCGCCGACAGGCATCTCTGGCTACATGATTGGCGCGGCAGCAATTGAAGGTTCCACAGCGAACGAGGGCAACCTTTTCATCGCTTACTCAGGAAACAAGATTGCTTATGCGGCTTACACAGCAGCGGCTCCATTCCCTGTCACTGGCTACAGCGTGTTCGACTTCCCGGCGGGCGTCACCTACGACAACGTGATTGATATCCGCGCAGAAGGTTCGAGCTTGGTTATCGTCACATCGACAGGCGAGAAGCAGAGTTCATCTGATCTTGGCGTGACTTGGACTGTAGCTAAGAGCTACGCGGCCCAGCCAATCGGCATTGCGGTTTCATCAATCAGCGGTCAAAACAAGTTCGTCAACGATGACCTTACAACTAACGTAACCGAGCTTACCTTTGTTCGTGGGCGCACATATCGCTTGCATCAGCTTGCGACATCAAACAACGGCCATCCGCTTCAACTCTCCGAAGTTTCTGGTGGGCCACATTCAAACGGCACGCCGTACTCAACTGGCATGACCTTTAAGATGGGCGACCCAACAGCGACAGGTTCGTTCGCGGTCACTACCACAACCAATGCAGATTGGGTTAGCAACCACGCTACCTACAACGGCCAAGCCCGTATCATAGAGTGGACGGTTGATAGCTCTACTCCTAACACGTTGTACTTCTACTGTCCGAACCACACCAACATGGGCTACGCGATTTCAGTAGTAGACGAAGACACAGTTGCGCCGCACGACACGCAAACCGCTCTTGCTACGGTCAACATCTACAACGCTAACAATGGTGACGCTGATCGACGTTATGACCTGACCTTTGAAGGCAATGCGTTTATGCGGGAAAAACGGTTCTTCGCGCTTCCTTTGGTTGACAAGTATGAAACCACTTCAATCGCAAGTGGCGAAATCCTTGAGCGCACAGCGGTCATGGCCTCTCAGGGCGAACAGGTCATCGTAACAACGAGCGAGGACAGCATTGTAGTCCGAGTTCACGGTATTGAGGAATAAGCGAACATGGCACGCATCCGTAGACCCAAGACGATCAACGGCTCAGAGTACACCTTCGGTGGTGGCTCTGGCGGTAGTGGTGGCACAGTTGGTGGCTTAGTAAAAATTGCTAAAGGCAATATGAACACGAACAGCGCAAACCACGGCGGATTTCTTTCAAGTGGCGATACAGTGTCAATTCAACTGGATGCTGGCACGGCTATCCCCACAAAAGATGAGTACATCTACTTTGATAATGCCTTCGATACCAGCACTGGTACGTTCACTTACGAGTTTTTGAATGGCGACACCGCCCTTCCAGCGGGTATTAGCTTCTCCCCGAATAATGACACCGAAGGTTCTGACCTCGGCTCTGCTCGGTTCTACGGCACACCTTCAACCGAAGGAACCAACTCGTTCAAGATCAAAGCCTTCTACAACCAAGGCACTACCTCTGAGCAAGTGGAGATTATTTACACAATCAAGCGTTTTGCTGCTGGCACTACACCAGTTTGGAGCGGAACCGATTTACCCACTCAGATCGTCCGCAACCTATCTGGCGATCAGGTATTAGCGGCTGGACCTACAACAACTTACGCAGATGCTACTTACACGCTCTCAAACGTAAGCGGCTTTGCGACAGGGGTTGTCCCAACTGTTGACGCTGCGACAGGGCAAGTTGTTGTCACTAATGTTGGCGATATTGTTCAAGCTTCATCTGTCCACGCCTTTACTGTAACTGCTGATCTCGGCTCTGAGATTGGCACGTTCACACAGACCTTTAGTGGCAGCATCTCGTATGGCGATCCGTATGATGCGATTTATTGGGGGCCTGGAAATGCAAAGATAAATTTAGCTTC
>JGI20160J14292_10004182_pt1 | contig 10781 bp, 4 predicted proteins | sample COG_10_FD_14292 | JGI IMG/M metagenome (IMG submission 14292) | reverse complement strand
TTTTAATTGAATTAATTTTTTCAACTGTTTTATTAGAAGTTACCTCTACTGCTTTTAGCATATATACAATCCAGTTTTCCCATTCATTATTTTTATTGACTTTGTTTAATAGTTTATAATATTCAGATTTATTATCATTAATGTAAGAACTTAGGTAAAGGATAGGAATATCTAATAGTCCGTTTATGATTAAGTAAAGAATATTTAATATTCTTCCAGTCCTTCCGTTTCCATCATAAAATGGATGAATGCTTTCAAATTGATAATGCAAGATGGCTAGATTAATTAAAGGAGATATGTCTGTGTCTACAATGTTAAAATGGTCAAGAAAGTTTGAAAGTAAATCTAGTATTTCGTCTTTTTCTTGTGGAGGTGTATAAACGACTTCTCCTGTTTTATCATTTTTTAAAACAGTTCCTGCCATATTCCGAACTCCAGCATTATTTTCAATAATGGTCTTTTGTAATTCAGCAATGTCTTTTTGTCTTAAATACCCTTGATTGTTAATTATGTCTGCACCTAGAAATATTGCTTTTCTATAGTTAATTACCTCTTTAATTTGTGATGGTTGATTTGTAGAAGTGGAAAGAGCTTTATATAATTCATCTTGTGTTGTTATGATATTTTCAATTTCAGAACTGTCTTTAGCTTCTTGTAAGACGACTGCATTTATTAGCATTGTTTGATTAGGAATTGTCTTTGCAATTCCTTTTAGCTCGCCCAATGCAGTTGATGACTTGCTTAATTGGCGTAAAATATGAAGCGTTTCTATTTCTTCTCGTTTTGGAGGTAGTTTTTCAAGTTTTTTAATAAGAGTCATTTTATCCCGCATTATTTTTATATGTACCAAAAATACAAAAAAAGCACCAAATGAAAAATATTTGATGCTTTTTGTCTCGTATCATGTTTTGATTATAAAATTTTATTACTAAGGAAACGTCCTGTTTTTTGATGTCTAATTTTTATGGAATTTGATTTCAAAAACACCGACACCACTAACCCAAATCCCCTGCTCCGTATTCTATGACTTAAACAAATAGTTCCGTCCTGAAATAAGTTAACAGAAAAACGCTTTAGAGCTTTAAAATTTAATGGGCTTCTAGCCAATTCTCACCCATATCCATTTCAACATCTAAGGGAACGCTTAAGGTATAGGCGTTCTCCATTTCTTGTTTAATTAATACTTTCATGGTTTCCAATTCGGGCTTATAAACATCAAAGACCAATTCATCATGAACTTGCAACAACATTTTGGTTTTAAAGCCGCCTTCTTCTAGCTTATTATAGATGTTAATCATCGCAATTTTGATGACATCTGCGGCACTTCCTTGGATGGGTGCATTGACGGCATTTCGTTCGGCAGCACCGCGTACAATTGCATTTCGAGAGTTGATATCTTTGAGATAACGGCGTCGGTTGGACAAAGTAGTTACATAGCCATGATCTCTTGCGAAATCGACCTGTGAACTTATGTATTTCCGAAGCTTAGGATAGGTCTCATAATAGGTTTCAATCAACTCTTTGGCTTCAGAACGGCTCAAATCAGTTTGATTGCTCAACCCAAAAGCCGACACGCCATAAATAATTCCAAAGTTGACTGTTTTGGCATTTCCACGCTGTTCTCTAGTCACTTCTGCTAACGGCACATTAAAGACTTTCGCCGCGGTCGACGCATGAATGTCTTCACCGTTTTTAAAGGCTTCCATCATGGTTTCTTCTTCGCTCATCGCCGCGATGACACGTAACTCAATTTGAGAATAATCGGCCGCTAATAGGACGTACTCCTCATTTCTTGGAATGAACGCTTTTCGCACTTGACGCCCGCGTTCGGTTCGGATCGGAATATTTTGAAGGTTTGGATTGGTACTGCTCAGTCGTCCAGTGGCAGCCACCGTTTGCATGTACTCCGTATGAATATGACCAGTGACGTCTAAAACTTGCTCTGGAAGCGCATCTACATAGGTGCTTTTGAGTTTAGCGAGTCCTCTGTAATCTAATACATTTTGAATAATTTCGTGTTCCTTTGCCAAATAAGACAATACATCTTCAGCAGTACTATACTGACCCGTTTTGGTTTTCTTTGGTTTCTCGACCAGCTTTAATTTTTCAAAGAGAATGACGCCCAATTGTTTGGGCGATGCGATATTGAAAGTTTCGCCTGCCGCTTCATATATTTTTGTTTCTAAGGCAGCAATGTCCTCATTTAAATCGCCTGAAAGCGATTTTAGAAAATCTGTGTCTAGCTTGATGCCTTCGAGTTCCATAGATGCTAATACTTTTACTAATGGAATTTCGATCTCATTAAATAACTTTAAAGAATCGGCATCGGTCAGTTCTTTTTTGAAATGACGCGCTAACTGAAAGGTGATATCGGCATCTTCAACAGCGTATTCCGTCAGTTTTTCAATTGGCACATCGCGCATCGACAGTTGATTCTTTCCTTTTTTACCAATGAGGTCTGTAATGGAAATAGGGGCATAATTCAAATAGGTTTCAGCAAGGACTTCCATGTTATGACGCATGTCTGCATTGATCAAATAATGGGCAATCATCGTGTCAAACAAGGGGCCTTTGACTTCTATTTTATATTTGTGTAAGACCTTTAAATCATATTTTAAATTTTGACCAATTTTTTCGATATGAGTCGCTTCAAAAAAGGGTCTAAATAATTCAATTAATTTTTGAGATTCTTCGAAAGACTCTGGAAACGAAATATAAAACCCTTTATGCACTTCCCAAGAAAAAGCAATACCGACAAGTTTTGCTTTAAGGGGATTGAGTCCTGTTGTTTCAGTATCAAAACACACCGATGTTTGAGACATGAGCTGTTTGATAAATAGTTTTAATCCTAAATTGCCCGTCACATTTTGATAAAAGTGAGGGGTTGATGTCGCTGTTTCTCTTCCGTAAGTTAGTGCTGCTACAGGTACTTCCGGTTCGTCTCCACCAAACAATGAAAATTGTCCAGCCCCCGCTTGAGGTGTTGGGTTTGTGGCTGGAGTGGGGGTCGTAGCTGCCGGTTCTGAAGTCGTACTTTCAGGGGGTTTTACAGCAAATGTTTTATTAAAATTATCGATTAAGCGTTTGAACTCTAAGTCTTGAAAAATAGCCCCTACTTTTTCAGAATCTGGAGCCGTTAATTCAAAACTTTTTGCATCGAACTCTACCGGAACATCCAATAGAATGGTGGCTAGTTTTTTAGATAAAAGTCCAAGTTCTGCATTGGCTTCAATTTTTTCCTTCATCTTTCCTTTGAGCTCATGGGTATTTGCCAAAAGGTTTTCCATACTTCCGTATTGNGCGAGTAATTTTTTAGCGGTTTTATCGCCCACACCAGGAAGGCCAGGGATGTTGTCAGACGCATCGCCTTTCATCCCTAAAAAATCGATCACTTGAAGCGGGTCTTCGATCTCAAATTTTGCTTTAATTTCTTCCACTCCCCAAGTTTCATACCCACCTCCAAACATGGGACGGTACATAAAAATATTGTCACTCACCAATTGTGCAAAATCTTTATCGGGTGTGACCATAAAGGTTTTAAAACCTTCTTTTTCTGCCTTTTTAGCAAGGGTTCCAATGATGTCATCTGCTTCAAATCCTTCTTTGACAACGGCAGGAATGTTCATCGCCTCTAATATTTGATAGATATAAGGTACTGCAGTCTTGATGCCTTCAGGCGTGGCATCTCTATTGGCTTTATACTCCTTAAAAATTTCGACCCGGTCCTTACTGCCCCCTTTGTCAAAACAAACCGCCAAATGATCTGGCCGTTCTCTTTTGATGACATCTAATAAGGAGTTTGTGAACCCAAGAATTGCNGAGGTGTCAAGCCCTTTGGAATTAATCCGAGGGTTTTTAATAAACGCATAATAGCCTCTAAAAATTAAAGCATAAGCATCAAGAAGAAATAAGCGTTTTTGGTCAGCCATTATGGTGAGTTTACGGTATTTTAGTTAATTAATCATTTTGAGTGATTCCTTGCTTTTCGAGGACACTTTTGGTTTTGTAAGCGTAAAAAAGAAGGTAAGCAAAACAAGCAACCGCAATCCAATACGAGGATTGAATGCTAAAAATATCTGCCAACTTCCCTTGTAGAGGGGGGATAATAGCACCGCCTAAGATCATCATAATTAAAAAAGCAGACCCCTGTGACGTGTATTTTCCTAATCCAGAAATACTTAATGTAAAAATACAAGGCCACATGATCGAACAAAATAAGCCACCTGAAAGCAATGCGTATAGTGCCAATTGACCTGATGCAAATATGCCAATAATGACGCCAATAACGCCCAAGGTGCTAAATATTTTCAATGTTTTAATAGGGTTATCTTTTGCGATAAAAAATCCACCCACCTGAATGGCAACACAGACACTAAATAATAAAATTTCTGTTGAAGAATATTTCCCAAAATTAACCAATAGAATCACGCCAAAAGCGACATAAGGCACTAAAATAAGCAACCATTTCTTAAGCCCTTTACTCGGGTTAAAAACACTAATAGCACCAACCCATCGACCAATCATCATACCGCCCCAATAGAGTGAGATGAACGGCGCAATTTCAGCATCATTCATCACTTTTAATCCTAAAGCATTGAGATTACTGACTTTATCTGCAACCGATTTTAAAAGCTCGCCTAGGTTACTTTGAATCGTCACTTCCACGCCAACATAGGTAAAGATTGCTAACATTCCCAAAACCAATTGTGGGTATTTCATTGCACCCCAGCCATCTGGGTTTTTTGATGCTCGTGTATTTGCGAAAAAGATACTTACAACAACGGCCAATAGCGCAATTAACAATAATAAGAGTCGTTTGTTTTCAAGCGCTTCAGTGGTGACTTCTCCACTTGAATACGTGCTAAAAATCATTGTAAAACAAACCCCAATAACGACCGTTAGCACAATGAGTGTATTTTTAGCTTTATTAGCGGGCTCAAATACTTCATCCGTTTTTGTATTGGGTAATTTTTTAGAAAAATGAAATAATGCTGCGGCGACCAAAAACAACGCTCCAACGCCCAAGTAAAGCAATTGAACAGTGGTTAGTTTTATTTCATTATTTAGAATCATTTGGTTGAGTTCATCCCCTGATAAAGGAGTGGATCCAAAAATAATTAATGCAATAACAATAGGCCCGATGGTTGTTCCAAATGAATTAACGCCTCCGGCGAGATTAAGTCGATGCGAACCAGTTTCTGGGTCACCGAGCGCAATGGCAAAAGGATTTGCAGCTGTTTGTTGTAGTGAAAATCCGAGTCCTACAATAAACAAAGCCAATAACACCAAATAAAACACAGACGTATCGCCTTGTTGTGCGCCATCAACAAAAGGATACATCAATAAAGCCCCAAGAGCAGAAATTAATAATCCATATACAATCCCATTTTTGTAGCCCCAATTATTAAGAATATCTTTTTTAACCGCACTTGATAGGATGAAAAGCAAGAGAGCTCCTAAATAATAGGCGCCATAAAAGGCAAAATCAACGAGTTGAGATTGAAACTGGTCAATACTGAAGTAGGTTTTGCAAAAAGGAATAAANACGCCGTTTGAAGCGGCAATAAACCCCCAGAAAAAGAAAACTGTGACAAGGGTCGTTAAGGCGGAATTGTTGTTTTTAGTGCTCATAAAAATGGTGTTTAATATGTAAAGTTAATGGTTACAGAACTAGCTCAGAAACGATATAAGTGCCGTAAATTGTATTTTTTGTTTAAAGATTAGAAATATAGTGAAAATTCCCAAATCTAAAAGTATAGTTAAATAAAATTATTAACCCAATTATCATTTGCTTTTGTTTTATTTTTGCGCTTGATTCTATCCGAATATGATTCGATTAATAATTTTTGTAGTTCTTGTTTTAGCATTAGATTTTTATGCCCTTCAAAGTTTTAGAAGTGTGGTTAGAAATCTATGGGTTAAATGTATGGCAGGGGCTGTAATCAATTTTTTAATTGGTCAGCCAAGATAGCTAACAGACAAAATATCTCCGAATATTTGCTTGAAGTTGAAAGACGCCGTCAAAATCGGTTTGAACGCCATAAGACGTCCCTTTTATTATAACGGTTGCTCCTGAAAGAGGCACTGCATTTTCATCTGTAACCGTTCCCGTAATAGGCTCTTGCGCTACAGTAGTGTATATGTAATGAATAAAAAAATAAATGTAGTAAATAGTCTAGTTTGCATAATTTAGATTTTGGTTTCATAGAAATTACTGAAACCAAATATATAACAAAGACAATATTGTAGTAGTACTTTTTTACGCGGACTATTTATATTAACCTGATTGTTAATTATTTATGTATTATAATGAAATATAACTTTAACATATTACTGTGTATTTAATGTAGTTATAAGTTGAGTAATATTAGGTCTTAGGGACTTTTTTTGAGTTCTAAATTTCTAAAGTTTCCTTAAAAAATGGAAGAAATTATCCTTTGAATTAATGTTTAATTTTTTTCTTAAACGATAGCGGTGTAATTCAACGCCTCGTAAACTAATACCCATCAAAAAGGCAATTTTTTTAGAAGTCAACCCTGTTTTTATATAAGCACATAACCTTAAATCTTTGGAAGTGAGTTTGGGATGTATAGCAATTAGTTTTTTAAAAAAATCTCGGTTGAGCTCATTAAAATTGGATTCAAAAACCTTCCAATCATTTGTTCCTCTAATATTTTTTTTTGATATTTCTAAAATTTTTTTTGTTCTTGATGGATTGGTAGATGCTTCTGTTAAGCGTTTAAGTTCATTATACATCACCATAATTGTTTCATTTTTTCTTATAATAGAATCGGTAGTATTCGTTAATTCTCGTTGCTTTATCTTCACTTCTTTTTCAAGGTTTTCCTTTTCTAATTGATAGATTTTCTCTTGAGTTTTTCGAATATGCATTTTTTTCAATGCTAATTGTTGTCTTCGGATTCTTCTTTTATTGATTTTAAATATTATTAAACACACACAAACTATTAATAAAAAATAGACAATTTTCATAAATATGGATAAGTACCAAGGGGGTATTACCTTAAAACGAAAATCTTTTATATGTTTTAATTCAGAATGCATACCCTTGTTTTTGATTGATAAGGTATAATTTCCATAAGCTAGATTTTGTAATGTAAATTTTCCGTCTCTAATTAATTCTCTTTGATTTATCTCTCCAGACAAGGAATAAACATGGTCATTACCGTATTGATTAGGTGTATAAACTTCAAAAGAAAGGTATTGTGCATCCTTATAAGGAAAACGTAATAGGGAATCGTTGACTGAAAACTGTTTTCGATTAGAATATATTTTATCTATAATAGGTGAATTTGTAATTGACGCCTCTTTCATTTTCAATTTATTTATATTGAAAATTGCAAAACCATCATTTAAATTTAAAATCCGTAATGAATCATCCTTAATTTCAATTTTCTCATATTTGGACACTGAACGTTTTCTGATCTCTAATGCATCAACCTCAAGAGTCTTTTTAAATTTATTATAATAGTATGTAATGACACCGGCTTCATTGTCATCTATAAACCAGCTACCATTATGCTCTTTAAATATTAAACTCTTAGCATTAAATTGTTGAAAATCTTTATATAAACCAATGCTATCTTTATTTTTAAAATACTGCAACCACTTTTTTGAATTATAGAAGACAACTGAACCATTTAAGTTATAAATTCTCGTTTTATATTGATTGAAATTTTTATCATTACCATAATAGACTATTTGTGAAGTTTCTGTATAATCTTCCTTAAATTTTATCTGATAAAGACCTTTATATGGATGTGTGGCCCAAATCACATATTCCGATTCAAATACAATATTATTTACAGGGAAATCAATGTTTTTTATTTCCTTACTAATCCATTTATTGTTAACTTTTTTTAAAAGATTAACTCCATTATATTCCCCTTGTAAGAACCATTGTTTCTTATTTGGAATATTGAAATATCCAAAAACACCTTCAGTACTTGAACCAACACGATGAAGACTATCATTCTCTATATAAAAAGTTCCATCATTATGCCCAAAAAAAAGCTGGTTTTCAAATACTGTTAAATCCCAAACATGTCCTTCAGAACCTTGAATAAAATTTAGTTTACTGTCATCTGTAAATGAGTAAATACCCGTATTACTTGCTAAATAGTATTTATCATTAAAAAATGCCACATCATAGACCGTTCCTAAAGTACCTGTATGGTCTTTATAATATAAATAGGGGCTATCAAAATTTATTCTACTGATACCATTATCCAATGCACACCAAAGGTTACCCTCATGAAATTCAAGACCTAAAATAGTGTTATTATAAAGTCCAGACTCTTTTGATATATACTGAGTATCTTGGTTCTTTAGATTATAAATGATAATACCATTTTTAACTGTTCCGAAAGCTATTCTATAAACATCTAGAAATACCGTTTTATTTAAAATGTATTTATCTAAAAGTGTATTTATCTTTTTTGGTAGTCGTAAAAGTTGATTAGAATTGTAAATATACCCTCCCTTATTCGTGTCAAAAAAGAATAGTTTTTTTTCATTATTGGAAACTATATTTGCTATGTTATCGAAATTGTAATTTTTACTTGAAAGTACAAACGGCACTAATTTTCCGTTTATTAGTTCTTGAAGTCCATTTTTTAAATTACCAACAATTAACCTGTTATCATAAATTGTAAAATTTGAAACTTCTTGACTATTTGGTACTGAAATAATATTATTTCCATTATATATATAAACGCCACCAAAAGACCTAAAAATGATATCATTGCCATGTTTTACTATCTGCCAGAACTCATCACTTTTAAACTCGTAATCTTCCCCAAATAGATTATTTAATGATGTATACGAAAGGTTACCTAAATCATCTTTTTTCCAATATCCAAATTCTTCATAAGACCCTGTGTATATAGTATCATTTACTATCAATACTGACCTTATTATAGTTCTATTAGGAAGTTCGAATAACTGCCATATTTCGCCATTATATTTTAGCAACCCACGGTTGTTGGCGGCATAAATAATCCCGTTATTATCTATATCGATACCCCAATTTTGATTATCAGCCCCATAGTCTTCAATAGAATAGTTTTCTATTTCAGGGTTAAATGTTTGTGCCATAGAAAAAAGGCACAATACTAGAAAGGTAACATTCAGTAAATAGGCTTTTATAAAACACAATTTTTTGTACATTGAGATTAAAATAGTTTTTAATTTTTTTAATAGGTTTTTAAATACGAAAAAACGCACCTAATTAGTACTCAAGTTTAGTGTCAAATTTACAGTTCATAATTTATTTTAGGAATATACTAAAATTTTACAAATCTAAAAGTATCGTTAAATAAAAATATTAACTCTAATATCATACGCTTTTGTTTTACTTTTGCCGCTGACTCTTACTGAATATGATTCGATTAATAATTTTTTTACTCCTTGTTTTATCCTTAGATTTTTATGCGCTACAAAGTCTAAGAAGCGTGGTTAGAAATCCGTTGGTGACTTATGGATATGCTATCATTTCACTCGCAGTACTAGGCGTTTTTGTCTACCAAGCAATGACCTTCGATAGAGGCGCAGGAGGTAACCAAGGTTTTTATGTAGCATTTGCAGTACTTGTGTTGGTTTATGTTCCAAAGTTAGTATTGGTTATTTTTATGTTTGGGGAGGATGTGTATCGACTCTTTGAAGCAGGGGTTAATTACTTTATTTCTAAACCAGAAGAACCTTCCGCATTTTTTAGTTCCAGACGAAAATTTATTGGACAACTGGCATTAGGATTAGCCGCCATCCCATTTATATCCATACTTTATGGAATTACAAAAGGGAAATATAATTTTAAAGTTTTAAAATACACCTTATATTTTGAGGACTTACCCGCTGCTTTTGATGGGTATCAGATTTCACAAATAAGCGATATTCACAGTGGTAGTTTTGACAACAAAGAAAAAATTGAATATGCGGTTGATTTAGTCAACCAGCAAGCGTCTAATGTGATTATGTTTACAGGTGATTTAGTCAATAGTAAGTCAAAAGAAATGCGTCCTTGGAAATCTACTTTTTCAAAATTAAAAGCGCCTGATGGTGTGTTCTCCGTTTTGGGAAATCATGATTATGGTGATTACACCCGGTGGCCTTCAGATGAAGCGAAAGCAGAAAACTTTCAAGAATTATTAGACATCCAAAAAGACATGGGGTTTGATTTATTGAGAAACGAAAGTCGGTTTATTGAAAAATCTGGTGATCGGTTGGCAATCATAGGCGTCGAAAACTGGGGAAAAGGATTTAAGCAAAAAGGCGATTTGAAACGAGCGACTTCAGCAGTGAGTCCAACAGATTTTAAAATACTCTTAAGCCATGATCCCTCGCATTGGCAGTACGAAGTTATCAAAGATTCGCAACAGTATCATTTGACGCTTAGTGGTCATACCCATGGGATGCAATTTGGAATTGAGATCCCAGGAGTGATCAAGTGGAGCCCTATCAAATGGCGCTATAAATACTGGGCCGGCATCTACGAAAAGGCAGGGCAATACATAAATGTGAACCGTGGATTTGGCTTTTTAGCATTCCCAGGACGAGTTGGAATATGGCCTGAAATCTCCGTTATAACGCTAAAAAAAGGGATTAATAACGCTTAAACATCAGAAAATGTTATATTTACCCCAATAAATTACTTATTTTTATGGTAGATTACGATCATAGTTAAGTAAAATTATCATTGAAGGTTGATCCATAAAACACCATGATATGTCAAAATTTGGAGAGTTAATAGATGTTGAAATTCCAGT
>JGI20160J14292_10004180_pt1 | contig 10784 bp, 7 predicted proteins | sample COG_10_FD_14292 | JGI IMG/M metagenome (IMG submission 14292) | reverse complement strand
TTAGAATTGATAATAAAATGGTAAATAGTAAAATTGCTTTTTTCATTATACAGTTCTTTAATTTTTTTAACTCCTATTTCTTTTTGTGCATAACGGTCTGTGTATGGTGTCGTAGCATCCCGCAGGGTGCTATGCACTATACACCTTGTTGTGCCCCGTTTTTATTTTTCTTTTCATTCTGTCAGCGTTGGCGTGAAAGCTCTTTGCAACCGCAGGAACGAGGATTGCAATGTGCTTGAACTTAGGTATCGCTCATACCGAAAAGTCTAAATGATAAACTCCTTCTTCAATTAGTGATATTGAAATGGTATCTCTCCCATATTTCATTAAGTCCTCACGAAGTACTCTTTCACCAAGAGGAATATCCATTCTTTCTCGAATATAAATACCTAGTTCGTCTTTATGCGGGAAAGAAGCCAGTTGCTTAGGGAATTTTATGTCACTATTGGGTAATGGTTGTGAGCCTTCTAATCTACCTTGCATAATAACTCCATCATCCCAAACGAATTCAATTACTTCTTTTAGTGTTCCTTTTCTGTTTTCAGGATCTGGTTGTAATGCAGGAAATAGCTTTGGATATTTTCTAATATGTTCCATTCTAATCGGAATACATGCATCATTAGGTCTTACGTTGGCATCAGCAAATCCCCAATTTAATCCGTGTCCATTTTGTGTTTGACCGGTTCTTGGGTCATAAAGAACCATTTCACAGATTTCTTTATTGTAATCTCCTTCAACTTCTTCTTTTTCATCAACTTCAACCGTATTGCACTCTTTTGCAGAATTTAGAATTATCTCAATATAACCTTTCATTACATAAAGTTGATTTTCATCAACCTCTAGTAATGTTTCTCGATAATCATTATATAATCCGTTGGAGGAAAAGTTTGCAGAACCTATCAATCCTTTTAGAGGCGTATTACCATTTAACCACAAGTAACATTTTGAATGACAAGCTATGTCCGGATAAAATATTCTTCTATTCTCATTGTGTAATCCAATGAGTTGTTGATGAAGTAAAAACTTCTGATTCTCTTTCTGAAGTCCGTAGATTATTGTACTCTTTATTGGAAGTTCTTCTAATTTCTTGATTGGGTCTGGTCCCAAAAACCCACTTAAGGCAATAAAATCAGTTGCTTGTTGTGGAACTGATTCAAAAAAAAGCTTGTAAAGGTTTTTATAATGTAGCATAGGTTTTTTGGGGTTCGTTCAATTCGTTGTTGAAAAGGCCAACTTTGTCGATAGAATTACCAATTATTATTTCATAAACGGTTTCAGCAATAATTTTCGAAAATGCAGGTGGAACAGCATTCCCAATCATTTTGTATTGATCACCTCTTGAACCAAAAAATTCAAAATCGTCATCAAAAGTTTGTAGTCTGGCAGCTTCTCTTACCGTTATAGAACGAGCTTGTTTTGGATCAGGGTGAATATGCCGTAAACCGTCTTTGTACAAATGAGCTGGAATTGTATTACTCGGTTTATCTTCCCTAATGACATGGTATTTATGAAAGTTTGATTCTTTACCTGTTTTTTGTTTGTACAATTCTATAAGTGCCTTACTCGAAGTGTACATCTCTCTTCCGCTTTTGATATCCTCTGCGAGTAATTTAAAAATGTCAATGTCCCTTTCACTATGCAATCTCGGTTCATGATTTTTGGGTAGAGGAACACCATTTAAATTTACCGTATGGGAATGTTTTGGGTTGTTTGGGTCTGGAAATATTTTTGGTAGATATTCAAAAGCAGATTTTGAGATTAATGGCTCAGAACTGGCTTTAGATCTCATTTTTAAGTAAAACGAATTGATTTTACTTTTACTTTCAATATCTGTTGGAACTCCAAAAATTATGACTCTTTTTCTCTTTTGAGGCACATTATAATAAGAGGTATCGAAAAGTGCATTGCTTCTTAAATTATCTGTGATTTCATAACCAATTTCATTAAATGCCTTTTTTATTCTTTTTACAATTAATATACCACCTGGTTTTGCAGATAAAATTCCTTCAACATTTTCAAAAACAAATGCTTTAGGTTTGAAGTGATTGACAAGTTTGACATAGCTTTCAAATAAGAAATTTCGATAGTCGTCCTGCATACCGTTTTCATCTCTAACACGTCCAGCAATTGAATATGCTTGACAAGGAGGACCACCAACGATTAAATCAACTCTATTCGTATTTACTAGTTTATCAAGTCCTATGCTTGAGCCATAATTCGAATCATTGTATCCGCCTATTAATTCTTCTGTTCGTTGTATATCAAAATGAAGAATATTGTTTTTACTCAAATCATAACCCCATTTTTTCTCAAGTCTATTTTTGAGAGTTTCAACTGTTGCAGTTTCCCAATCAACAGCAGCTAGTGTATTGTATAAACCGGTTTGTAGAAATCCATCTGTTAGACCACCACATCCCGCGAATAGGTCAATAACGTTAATCTTCATTTTGTAAATATTTTAGAAGTTGTTTACCTAAAATTTCGCCAAGCATTGGTGGGACCGCATTACCAACTTGACGATATTGTTGGGTTTTATTGCCTAAAAAAATAAAACTGTCAGGGAAAGATTGCAGCCTTGCGTTTTCACGAACACTTGGTACCCTATGCCATATGTAGTGAAAGTGGTTTCTATGGCCAGTGTCAATAGTTTTAGAAGGTTTTTCACTGTGGTATCGTGTCCAAGCTTCGTTGAATTTTCGAGAATCTCCAACACCAGGTGGTAAATCCTTATGATTTCCACCTTCAGGTACTTGGGAAATTACATTTACAACATGTTCAGTGTGTTGAGTGCCAAGATGATTGAATAGAGTATTATTTCCATTTCTCATTGTCTTTTGGTAATCGCTGAATGGATTTTTATCGTACTTCAGCTTTTCTTCCCCCAGATCGGATACCAAATCTGGTAAATCTCCAATAGCATCCTTGCAGCCAACATAATTGTCAGGTGAGTGTGTTGGTTCTGGAAACTCGAATATTCCCAAATCTTTTCGCAATGCGACAAAAAACACCCTTTTTCTGATCTGAGGTACACCAAAGTCTGGAGCATATAGAAGTTTTGGGTTGCAGTTGTAACCCATTTTATCACACAGTTCTATAATTTCATTCTTTGCTTTTCCTTCATAAAGAGTCAATAAACCGGGCACATTTTCTATTATGATAGCCTTTGGGTTGACTTTTTTAGCTAATCGGAAAACGGCATAGAATAAAGAGTTCCTTTCGTCATTTTCTTTTCTTGAACCGGTCAAGGAAAAACCTTGACATGGTGGCCCTGCTATTATTACATCAATTTCTTTCCCTCTTGATTCTTTAATTATGGTATCTATTGCTGATTCTTTATGTAAGTCTAACAATAAAGCTTTTGAGTTGTCGTGATTTTTTTCAAATGTCTTTAGTGCGATATCTGTATTGTCAACTCCTAAAATGACGTGAAATCCTGCCTGTTGGAAACCATAAGAAAACCCTCCACACCCTGAAAATAAATCTATTGCCGTTAATTTTTTACTCATTTTCAAAATTTAATGTCCCTTGTTTTGAGTTGGTACTTCTTAAATAATTTGCTGTGTTCTCAGCAACCGAAAAAATGGATTCGGAACACTTATATTTAAAAGCTTCTCTTGCAAATTTGTCTGCAAAAAATAAATCGGTAGTGGTTTGTAAATCAGTTTTAAAAAGCTCCGCCAACTTTTTCAGTTTCGATTTACTGAATTTTTGACTTCCGTTTTCTATTCGACTGATTGCGCTTGTATTAATTCCGATTTTAGCTCCAAACTCAGTTTGCGTCCACTCTCGTCTTTCACGCTCGGTTTTTATATAATGTCCGAAACTTGCCATTTTAGTAATTATATCAAATATGGGTTTGATCTATTTTTAGCAAATCTAAAAACAATTTGCGATTTATATATCAAGTCATACAATTAATTTTCAGTTCACGTTGGAAAGGGGCAAGTTCTTTTCATGTGGAGGAACGGAGCAGGAAATGTACTTGACCGTGCGGTTGGCTTTTTTTAATGGGGCACAAAGGTTTAATGTATGGTGTCGTAGCATCCCGAAGGGTGCTATGCACTATACATATTGTTGGGCTTTCGTGTTTTTAATTCTTAAACTGTTCACTTATTTGTTCAATATGTTTATTCTTAATAAATTCAACCAGAGACTTTCCTGATAAACATTGTGCAGATGAATAGTTGCGTATATATAATTCTTCGGTTGGTTTTCCTTCTTCGTCTTTATGTAAAAAAACTTCATGTGTTGCTGTGGCAACTTCTACAACTAAAACACCACCCTCAGGAAAGTCAATAATTTCTCTTTTAAGTAGTGAGGAAAATGAAGTTCCGAAATATTTTTTAATTAGATCATCGAACCTTAACCCATACCCATCTTTATTTTTCTTTTTCCCTGGTATGGATTGAAATTCATTTTCAATTCCTCTAATAGATTGGTCATCATTAACGCCTATTAATAATGTTCCTCCATTAGTATTTGCAAATGCGCATAGATTTTTAAACGCTTCATGGATAATTGCATTTTTCGCAAGGTTGCCATTGATTTTGTCTATTTCACGTTTAATTTTTTCATCCTGTTTTTGGTTCTTTAATATTTCAAGTCTTTCTAATCTTTTTTGGTCAGGATAAGGTTTATACAAAGAGGCTTTAAATTCAAGAGTTTCACTTTCGTCTGAGGCTATCTTTTGTTTTAGATACTCTATCTTCTCTTCCATCTCTCTATAAAACCTGTCATTATCGCTTTCAGATAACGTTAGAATTCCATTTGCTAGAAATTGATATATCAAGTTAAGATTTTTAAATATAAATTCTGTATGATCGCTGATCTCAGAAGTCATTAAATTGTTGGATAATGTAATTTTTGAAATAGTTCTTAATGTCGCAGTATTATTATTGTTAGAGTATTTATTAACATAGGAATATAGCTCATCAAAACTTTCTTCACTTTCAAGATTAAATAGTTGAATTATTCTAAGAAAGACAATTAATTTATTTACTTCTGGAAAAGTTTCAAGTGTTTTAGAATGAATTTTATCCTCGACAACCTTTGCTTTTTCTTGGATGGATTTAAAATCTATTAATTGTCTTTTCTCTAAGCAAGTATTAATACCTAGTAAAATCTCAAAATAGGAGGTGTAAATATTAATTAAGTAGCTTTTTGCTGAATTAGTATTAGAATAAAACTGTTTAGCTAGACGAAAACTATTTATCTTTTCACGAATATCAAATTGAAACAAAGCAAGCTGTTCAAAACAAAATGCTTTTTCATTTTGAATAATGTCAATTATTGGTTTTGAATAATTATCATTAATATAATTTTCATCTGCGGAATTTTCGATTGTTTGCTTGACTAAAGTTTCATAATATTCTTCATCTATTAACTTAAATTCTTTTAAGCTGAATGAAATTTGATTTTTATTGTTTATACCTTTAACAACAACTCGAATATTTTGCCCTTTCTGAAAATAATCATAGATATCGTTTACATCCCAGTAAAAATCAAATATTTCAGAAATATGAACTAAGCCCTCACCAGAATTGGTCGAAACGAATATACCATAACGTTCTATGGCTTTTACTTTACCTTCTAGAATACCGCCTTCTTCAATAGCTGTAGATAGATTATTCTCTAAAAAATAATCAGCATTGTTCTCTTTTAATTGCTCAACAATGAAATATTGAAATGAAGTATTCATTGACAAGCAGGCTACGTGCGTTGTAAAGTCACAAGTGTTTAAACCAAAATGTCTAAGATTCTTAGTGCTAACATGATGAGAAGGAAGAAAGCCTTTTAGACCTTTGTAATAAACATCAAAACCGGAATCACTTTTAGCTTTCAAATTAACCTTTATAAAGGTTTTATTGTTAATTGACTCTGATATTTCAGACCAAGCTTGTGCTTGGTTTTCTGTGTTAAGTTCTTGCCTCTGAAGTTTTGCAGTGTTTACAACCACACCTTCATCAAATTCGAAAGGATTGTTTAATAAAACATCTATATTCTCTAAGTAATAATAAGCGTTAAAAAGAAGCTCTTGTTTTGTATCGAAAGATGTTTCACATAAACTTAACCCTCTTATTATTTGACTAGCTGTAATATTTGCATTTTCAGTGTTAGAAATAGACTGGTAAATTACATATTCAAAGTACGACCAGTTCAGGTATCTTGAATTGTTTTTTATTTCAGCTTTTGTAAGAGAACGTGTTGTTAAGTTAAATGCTTCAATTTCATTCTCATTCAAAAATGATTTTTTTTGACGATGTATTAAGTGTAATATTTTTGTGGTGTAATGATCTGTTTCAGTTAATAAATTTTCACTTAAAAATGTATTTATTATTTCAAGAAGAATTTTATCATTTATTATTGAAGGATTAGCATATTGTATTAAATGAAATAATGCACATGTTGATGAGTCGCCCTTTTTAAGGAATTGCTCTAAAAAGGTATATTCATTATCAATTATTAATTGGAGAGTATTTTCTTTTATATTGGCTAATTCTAATTGTTGATGTGCTTTTTTTTGTGTTCTTGCTCTAAGAAGTTCATCTTTTATTGAGGTAAGAATACCTTTTTTGATAATCCATGTTTCGAAACAAATTAATAGAGAAATGATCTGAATAGAATCCTTATAATCAAATCTATCTATTGAATCCCTAAACTTACTTTGAAGAATCTTGTTCGCATAGGTAAATACCCAAAAGGCACTCCTAGCTTCATATTGTTCGATTAGCTGTATTTCATCTTCGTTAAGTTCCGTTTGGGACTTAATAATTGGAGTGAAGTATTTTTTAATTAAACTTTTCTCTTTTACAATTTTATTTATTTCAAGGAAGAAAGGGTCCTGGAAATCAACTTGTTTTAATTTTACAATATAATTAATCTCCGTAACTCTACATTTCACAGATTTAACATCCAATTGATTTTGTAATTGTCCAGGCAACATAAACACCTCATATTTTCTATTATCTTCACCTTCTAATACATACAGGTTTATTTCTTTGTCAGGAAGTGTTTTTTTCTTTGTTCCTATCACTTTGAAATCATAAACTTCATTCCATTTATAATATGGATGTCTATAATCCTTATTTTTAAGTATTGGCTCTCCTGTTTGTGAAAATCTTTCAAGCGTACAGGTTAAGGTTTTTTCTTTCCAAGTTTCTGGATTCTGCCATATAAAGCAAGCGACTTTAACTTCTTTGTCCTTATACTTTACAATAAATGCATCTTGTTTTTCTCCTTTTTTATTTGTAAAAAAGGAGCTACCTACAATCTCTAAATTAATTGGTTTATTAATTATTTCAAGAAAATATCTTTGAGATTTTTTATTAAATATTTTAACAAAACGATATTCTTTTCCAATTTCAATATTACGGTGATTTAATTGATATGTTGGTATGATGTGTGTCTCCCCATTCTGAATTTCAATGAGTTCAAAATATTCCTTTTCATCAATAAGAGATTTACTTTTTATTTCACAATTTATTTCTCTCATTTTCTTTTTATTTCAGCTTAACTAAGATACAATATTGCATGAAGCCCAACGGTTTGGCTATGAAGCGTGGCGCGGAGCGACATGATTTATAGCCTTTGTTAGGGGCAGTTTATTTCCAGATTTCTTTTCCTTGGTTGTACAAATACTCTTGTCTTAGAATTATTTGGTCATAGTTCCATTCTTGATACTCAGTAATCATTTTCGTAATCTTTAATCTAGATTCTGAATAGTATTTCTTCTTGTGCATAAAATCTTTATTTCTTGCTCTAATATTCTTTTTGTCTTGAAGAACGGTAAGGTTACCCAATCTGTTTAGGTAGTCTTTGTATTCATCAATATCTTCATTTGACAATTCCAACCACTCTCCAGCTGGTTTTTGGGGCATTATATGCTCGATATGAGTATCCTTATTGCTCCAATCTATGCTCTCACTATGGATTCTCGTGATACGGTCAAGAATCATTTTTGTCACCGAGGACTTTGGACTTGCTTGAATAAACTCACTTTTGAATTTTTCTTCGTCTTTAAAATTTTGATGACTTTTTATTTTACTGATTATTTCATCAATATTCTTGTTCCCGATAATTTGTTCTGAGAGTTGATAGTAGAATCGTTCTAGTTCTTTTGGGTCATTCCTTAAAATACTATGTCTAAATGTTAGAGAATCAATTGCGTTACAAAGTTTATTAAACCCATCAGAATCGACTTTTCTCACTGCGTTTAAGAGTAATGGGAAACATTTATTTACTCCCATTGATTTGAGACTGTTCAAATAGACTTGATCATTTGATGGGTTAACGAACTCAGAATATTTTTCAGACGCTTTTAGTAGATTCTCCAAGAAAGCTTCCGGTCCGAGATCCTTAATTATCGTTGAATAAATATCAAAAACAAATTTCTCCGGCACGGGAGGATAATTTTTCTTTTCCCATTTCTCTACACCTCTTTTCTTATCTAAATCTTGACGATACTGCTGACTTTCATCAAGTGAGTTAATAAAATGAAAAAGGAATGTGTCAAGGTTTCCATTGTTTTTTTCAATTCGACCTCTAATCTCATCCCAATTCTCGATTGCTTCATCAATGTCATAGCCATTTAGATTGTGACATAGTTCATTTTTTATCAAGTCACCTTGTGTGAGGTCTAATCCTCTAGCGTTTATTGTTTTGAATAACAATAATTTGTCGGACTGTTTCTCGGCCGTCATAACAATAAATTGACTTTTTATAACGCTTTGAGTGAATTCAATAACTCCATCATATCCTTTGTCAGTTTTAATTTCTGAAAGACGCTTTTCAAAGAAATCCAAGGTGTTTGTTAAGTTTTTATGAGATTTTCTTCGACCATCCTTGAATACAGAATAGTCTTCGCCTTTAAGTATGGCTTTAAATAATTTTTTATCACGTTTACCTGTAACTAATCTAGGTTCTGAACCTGATGCGTCATCCGATAAATCATTTGGGTCAACAACAAACATTAGAGAGTTGACACGCTCGATCGCTTTTGTTTTTCCACTGTCTCTCAGAACAGAATAAATGGTAAAAAGTAAAAGGAAAAGAGTGGTCATTCTTTGTTGACCATCAACAATTTCCATTCGTTTTGACTTTTCATCATCATAGAGTAACAAGGACCCAATGAAGTGTCCAGAATCATCTGTATCAAGAATGTCATAAAATAAATCTGAAACTTGCTCTAAGTTCCAAGAGTATTCTCTTTGGTAAAGTGGAATCGAAAAGGTTTTATCCTTTAATATATCGGTTAGCGATACTGGTTCTTGTGATACTTTCATTTTTTATTTTTTATTGCCCCTAACAATTGTAAATAGACAAATAGACCATTATTTTTTTTCATCATCAATGTCTATAAGCCTTACTGCTATTGGTTTATTGGATAGTATTCTATCTAATGGATTCACGATTTTTTGCAAATCTCGTGTGCTCACATGCGTGTAAATGGCAGTAGTTTCTATCGATTCGTGTCCTAGCATCGTTTGTATCAATCGCAAGTCAGTGCCGTGATCCATCAGGTGTGTCGCAAAACTATGCCTTAGCATGTGTGGTGTAGCCTTCTTTATTCCTGCTTTCTTCGCTGCTGTGCGCACAATTTGACCTACACTGGTCGCGCTATATTGCTTTCTGTTAGGGCCTTCAAAAAGCCAGTAGTTAGGCTTGTATTCGGCCAAATACCTTACTAAACCAATTTTGATACTATCGCCTAAAATTGTAACACGATCTTTCTTGCCTTTACCACCACGCACAAATATTTGACCTCGATCCATCTTAACATCTTCTATGCGAAGGTTAATGATCTCTCCGCGCCTCAATCCAGCCGAATAGAGCAAAGCCATGATGCATTGATGCTTCAAATTATTTCCTGCTGAAATTAGATTCAGTGCCTGATTCTCGCTCAGAACATCAGGAAGTTTTTCTTCCTTTCGAGGTCGGTCTATCCAATATTTCTTCTTCTCTAACCCCAATACATACTCGTAATAAAACTTGATGGCATTGATAGTTTGGTTGTGAGTGCTTTGTGAAACCTGGTTGTCAGCAACAAGCTTATTCATATATGCCTTGATCTCATCTTCAGTTACATCCTTGGGATGCGTTGGATGGACATAGCGCATAAACTTTAGGAACATGCTTGTGTAGGTGTTAACCGTGTTTTTACTGTAGCGCCTTCGAAGCAATGTGTCTTTATACTCTGCTGGAATATGAATTACGGGTGCTTTTTTTTCTACCACAGCAATAGGGTGCGCCACATCCGATTTTGTAAGTCGCGCCCTATACGCTTCCTTGAAATGACGCTCATCATCAGGCGATAGCAGGGCGTTAATCTGCTTGTATTCTAGCCATGCTTTGCCTTTAAAGGCAGTAGTTATTTTTTCAATAGAATTGTCTTGATCTTTAATATACCAACACCGATGCGTTTTTGAATAAGTAGCATCAAGTGCTTTAGCGGCTTGTTTCAGTTCATCGCTAAATGGAAAAAACAATCCCAAACGAAACTTGCCTCGATGAAAAATCCTCCTGATTTTAACTTCTAACTGACCTGTTTGAGCCTCCATAGCCTAACAAACATATAAAAAGTGACAGCTCAATTACATAATGACACATAAAAAAAGCCCATCCAATTGGACGGGCTTTTCAATTTTATTAAGTTCAATGAACTAGTCAATCACTTGCATACGCTTGCTGTCAATCATCGCTCCATTCTCCCAAAGAGAGTAGAAATAAATACCAGCTTCCAATTCACCGTTCATGGTGTATTGTCCTGAATTATTGTTCAATGAAAC
>JGI20160J14292_10004170_pt1 | contig 10812 bp, 5 predicted proteins | sample COG_10_FD_14292 | JGI IMG/M metagenome (IMG submission 14292) | reverse complement strand
TCTTGCTTTTGGGTATAAAGCAGGTTTGGTCAGCAATTAATGGCTTGGGTACTTATTGCATCACTAACCCAGTTTAGGTCTATGTACCTTGGGATTAAGCCCATTATTAATCGCTGTAAACCACACCAAGTGTATCTAGTGGCACAGATTGTAAGTATGTAACGGGCAGTAAAGTGGTAATAAAGTCGCTCCATAGTGTGCTAAACTTAAGCTTTGAAATCATTTCTTTTTTATATGTCTTCTGAATTCTTTAACTGCATGGTCAAAGACCAAGCTGAACTCAAAAACTTGTCTCAACACATTGCCCAGCGTCAAAAGCGGGGCCAGCCCAGTGATAAATTAGTCCAACAGTTAGCAACCAAAGCCNAAGCAAGTCAAACCCTTTACGAACAGCGTCAAAACGCTTTACCCACGTTAGACTATCCCCCNGAGTTGCCCNTCAGTGGACAGCGTGAAAAGTTAGTGCAGTTAATCCGTGAACATCAGGTGGTGGTGTTAGCTGGCGAGACGGGTTCGGGGAAAACCACTCAGTTGCCCAAGATTTGTTTAGAAGCAGGGCGAGGGGTGGGTGGCATGATCGGCCACACACAGCCCCGTCGTTTAGCGGCTCGAACAGTAGGTCAGCGCATTGCAGATGAGCTCAAAGTGCCCTTAGGGCAACAAGTAGGCTTTCAGGTGCGTTTCACAGAACAAGTGAGCGCCATTAGTCATATCAAGTTAATGACCGATGGCATTTTATTGGCAGAAACTCGGCAAGACCCAGACTTATTGCGTTATGACACTATTATTGTTGATGAAGCCCATGAACGTAGCTTAAATATTGATTTTTTATTGGGTTATCTAAAGCAATTATTGGGTCGTCGCCCTAATCTAAAACTCATTATTACTTCAGCTACCATTGATCTAGAGCGCTTTAGCAAACACTTTGATCATGCCCCAATTGTTGAGGTTAGTGGGCGCACTTTTCCTGTTGATGTTTGGTACCGCCCTTTATTTGCCTCTAAAGTAGATCAAGATCAAGACCTGCAAAGTGCCATTCAACAAACTCTAGAAGAAATAGAACAGCATGAGCGTCAATCCAAACAGCATAATGGTGACGTGCTTATTTTCCTTCCGGGTGAGCGAGATATCCGAGACCTCGCCTCTTTCTTGCGTAAACAAGAGCAAAAGCATTGGCAGATCTTACCTTTATACGGTCGTTTAAGTTTTAGTGACCAACAAAAGGTATTCCAGCCATCTGGTAAAAGTGCAGGCAGGCGCATTGTCTTAGCCACTAATGTGGCAGAAACCTCTGTCACTGTGCCAGGCATTCGTTATGTCATAGACCCAGGTACCGCTCGAATGAGCCGCTACAGCTACCGTTCTAAAGTACAACGCTTGCCTATAGAAGCCATTTCGCAAGCCAGTGCCAATCAGCGCAAGGGGCGATGTGGTCGAGTCTCAGCAGGTATTTGTATTCGCTTGTATGATGAAGCCGACTTTATCGGGCGTCCAGAGTTTACTGATGCAGAAATTTTGCGCACGAATCTAGCCTCAGTCATCCTGCAAATGCATGATTTAAAGCTGGGCCCTGTGGCAGAGTTCCCTTTTATTGATGCACCAGACAGCCGCTTTGTGAACGATGGTGTGAAATTATTACAAGAATTAGGTGCTTTAGATAGAGGGCGGCATCTTACACCGCTGGGTAAGCAGTTAGCGCGTTTGCCTGTAGACCCTCGCATTGGGCGCATGGTGGTGGCAGCGAATGATTGGCAAGCGTTAAACGAGGTGTTACTAATCGCCAGTGCCCTCACTATTCAGGATCCTCGGGAAAGGCCGCAAGATAAGCAACAAGCGGCAGATCAGCAACACCAGTTGTGGCGTGAAAAAGATTCGGACTTTTTAAGTTTGGTGAATTTGTGGCAAGGCTATGAGCACGAGCGCCGGCAATTAACTCAAAATCAATTACGTCAATGGTGCAGTAAGCATTTTGTGTCTTATCTGCGCATGCGTGAGTGGCGTGAGGTGCACAGACAACTACTACTCATGTGTCAGCAGATGGGTTTTAAAACCAATACCACTCCAGCCAGCTACGAAGCGGTGCACAGGGCTTTATTAACGGGCTTGCTGGGGCATATTGGTCATAAAGACGAAGATGGCCAATTTGCGGGGCCCAGACAGCGTAAGTTCTTGCTATTTCCGGGTTCTGCTTTAGCCAAAAAACCACCAGCTTGGATTATGGCGGCAGAATTAGTAGAAACCTCACGTTTATTTGCCCGCTGCGTTGCAAAAATAGAGCCGCAATGGGTAGAGCAAAGTGCAGGAACCTTGCTCAAGTATAACTATAGTGAGCCCGCCTGGCATAAGCGCCAAGGCCAAGTGATGGCGTTTGAGCAAGTGAGCTTATATGGTTTGGTATTGGCCAATCAACGCAAAGTGGCCTACGGGAAAATAGACCCAGAAGTTTGCCAACAACTCATGATCATGGAAGGTTTGGTGCACAATAAATTGCTCACCAAAGGTCAGTTTTTAGCCCATAATCAAAGCTTGGTGGAAGAAGTAGAAGCCCTTGAAGCTAAGTCGAGACGGCGTGATATTTTGGTAGACCAGCAAGTGTTGTTTGACTTTTACCATGGCAAAATGGCCGATGTTAAAGCGCCGATTGTTAGTGCTGCAAGTTTTGAATCTTGGCGCAAGCAGCAAGAAAAGTCTCAACCTGAGTATTTATTTTTGCGCCTAGAAGACCTCATGCAACATGATGCACAGGGCATTAATGACAAGAGTTTTCCTGATCATTTAATGTGGCACGGCATGAGTTGGCCTTTAAACTATCACTTTGAACCCAACCACGAGCAAGATGGTGTCACCATCCAAGTGCCTTCGAGTCAGCTTAAGCGCTTGCCCCTTAAACGCCTGCAGTGGCTGGTGCCGGGCTTATTAAAAAATAAGCTGGCCGCCTTACTCAAGGGCCTACCCAAAACGCAACGCAAAGCCTTTGTGCCGGTGCCTGAATATGCTCAAGCCTTATTCGAGGCTTTATCAGTAAATGAGGTGGACTTATCTGAGGCGGTGGCAAAACATTTACAACGTATGAGTGGCCGTCCGTTTGATGTCAAACTGCTACAGGAGGTTGAGTTAGAGGCGCATTTTTTAATGAACCTGCAAGTCATCGATGAAACAGGCCAATGCATCGCCCAAGGGCGAGACCCATTAAAATTGTTAGGGGCATGCGCTACTGGCGGCGCAGTTAGTCATGCCCCCAGTGTTGCTCACCCTCTGTTAAAACAGGGACTTACACAGTGGGACTTTTCAGCCTTGCCAAAAACCATGACCCTAGGCGAGGGGGGCATGAAGTTGCCTGTTTGGCCTGCGATTAAAGACAAAGGTAAAACTGTAGATATTGTATTTACCGATTCAATAGAAGANGCATCNGCGACGACCCGTGGGGGNTTAGTGCGCCTTTACGCTATTGCTGTCAATGAGCAAACTAAACATCTTGCCCGCTCATTGCCAGGCTTTAGACANGCAGAGTTGTTGTATGGGGCTTTGGGTACAGCGCAAGAGTTNCGACAACAAGTATTTGACCAAGCGATCCTACTTGTGTTTTTGCCTNCTAGTTTAAGNGTCGATGCATGGCCTANTGACGCTNAAGCGTTTAACGCATCNNTAGAGCAGCGTGGGCATTATGCTGAGGCTGTGGAGCAGGTACTCACACTCAGTGTAGAATTATTACAACGCCATCATGCCATTAGAAAAACCNTNAAAGGGCAATTAAACCTAGCTTGGGCTAATGTCTATCAGGACATAGGGGGCCAACTTGACCGCTTGATGCACAAACAATTCTTGGCGCAAAAAGAATGGCAGCAACTGACCCATGTGCCGCGTTATTTAAAAGCCATTGAGGCTCGGCTGCAACGATTCAAAAGTCAGATCGCAAAAGAAAATGCAGCTGTACAGGAACTTCGAGACTGGCAGAAAAAAATAGACACGGCCCAATCTCAGTGTTTACCTTATACCCCAGAACACCAGGCCTTGAATGAGTTTGTCTGGTCCATAGAAGAATATCGAGTGTCCTTATTTGCCCAGCAGTTAGGCACACAAAAACCCATTTCGGCCAAACGCCTACAAAAACAGTGGCAGGCGATCAACCCTTAGCATTAATGGTTGGCACTTGGTGGCATGCGTTGGATAAATCACCCATAAAAAATAAGCATATAAAACAATAAATATGATTTAAAAGCGATATAATGTTAAATACTTTATTATAAATAATATAAATGACACTATATTTCAATGCTCCATTCATTGTATCATATTTTGTATTACCATCTATTCCCATGCGAGTGCTTGTATTGGCTTACGGGTCACGTGGTGTGGCCAAATAATCAGGAAAGATAAAGTGCACCTTTACTGCTGAATTCTTACTCTCCTTTGCTGGTTAAATCTATTTTTTGTTTGAAGGGTAATTTCAATGAAAAAAATCTAATCGCGCTTGCTATCGCTGCTGCAATGCCAGTGGTTGCTCAAGCAGATGTCACCATTTTTGCAAGATTGACTTCTAAGTACAAGAACACTGGTGCTATCGGCACCTACTCTCGGCTATCCATCGCTTCTTCTCAAGTATTGGCCAATGGCATGACTACAACGGCTTTTTTTGCCATTTTAGCTACACTGAAAAACAGGGTATAGCAACTTTGTCTGATGACTTTGTTACATTAACTGTGGGTGAAATCAATTCTGATGGCACCTTTCAAGCTGGTGACGTAGTTGATGTTGTTTCTGACAATGCTTACAGCAGGAATTCTAGAGTGGCTACTGTTTTTAGTGTTGCTTACTCAGGTTCTGTTACAGGCCTAACAGTTGCTGTTCAGGTCAATTCTGCTGCTGACACTGCTAGAGCAGGACTTAAGGCTAAGAACAGTCAAATGAGTGGTACTGACAAAATGAATGGTCTGAGGGCTGGCTATGCTTCTGCAATTGATTGCTTTCTCTGCCCCCACAATTCTGTTGATAGCGTATATCTTGCCCGTATAGTGATTCAAGCTAATTTACCCTTTAGTAATAAAAGTAATCATTTTTATTACAAATAAACGGCATTAGTGATACTTAATTTAATAATATAAACAAAAGAATACAAAAATCATATTAATTTATATTTATTACATAAATTAACACTATTCACCTTGTTAAACCCCATGTGTGGTGTTAAATTTGTTTCGCTTAAATGAATATTAGTATTTATTAGCTCAGCGAACAATTAAGAAAATAATTCGTCGACATGATCATTTTCTTAATTGTTTGTTTTAATGAACAATTAGAAGGATTGCTTTACCGAATCAAACCGATCATTGTAATAAAGATCAGTCAGTCAGGTAAAGTAATTGTTTAACTAGCTAGTTAAATTTTATAAATATTATTGAAGGGGAATTTCAATGAATAAGACTCTAATCGCTCTTGCGATCGCTGCTACACTACCCGTAGCTGCTGTAGCCGACGTTACCATTTCTGGTAGCTTGAGTACTAAGTACAAGAACACTGGTTCAGTCGACACTGACTCTCGTTTATCTGTAGCTTCTTCTGAAGTTTTGGCTAATGGCATGACCGCAACTGCTGGTTTCTCTATTACTGCTGACACTGATGATGACACTGAAAACTCAGGTACTGCAACTTTAGCCGGTGACTTCGGTACTTTAACTGTTGGTTCAATCGACGCTGACGGCGCGTTCCAAGCGGGTGATGTTGGTGGTGCAGTATCTAACACTACTGAAAGCACTGACTCTACATCTTCATCTGTATATGGTATCCACTATGCAGGCACGTTAGCGGGCCTTTCGGTTGCTGCTCAGGTAAATGCTAACACAGGCCCAACGGGCGGTGGAACAGCACAAACTAAGAGTACTCAAATGAGTGCTACTTACGCGATGAATGGCCTAACTCTTGGCTATGCATATGCTTCTGCACTAGCTGATGATGCTTCAAACAGTAACCACGATGGTATTCATGAAGGTCAAACTGCCGTAGGTGCATCTTACGCAATGGGCGACTTAGTGGTTTCTGTAGGCAAGGTAAATCTTAAAGACTCTGCTGTAAGCCCAGATGCACTTGTTTCTGCGACTTACACCATGACCGCTGATGCCTTGACTATTGTTGCACAAGCTGACAATGCTCCATCAGGTGACTACCAGTTGAACTTGACTTACGCATTAACCGACTCGTTCAGCGTTTCATCTGAAGTTGATAAGGGCAAGACGACTACTATGGTAGCGACTTACTCAGCTGGCGACATGACTGCTACTGTAGCTAAGCAAGACGATGGTACTACTGACGCATCTATCTCTCTAGACTACGGCAATGCTGACCTAACGATTGGTCGCGTTGGCGCACGAGCTGGAAGTGCTGCTGTAGGCCGTACCGATGCTGCTGAGTACTCTCACGTGTCTTACTCGGTGGCATTCTAATTTAATTAGAAGCTAACCTGTTAGTCAAAAAGACTCCTTCGGGAGTCTTTTTTTGCCTTTTAAAAACTAATTCGCATAAAATTGACGGCCACCTACATAGGACTAATTTTGCTATGCAAAATGTAAATCAAACCTTGCAACAGGCCATTGCTCTGCATCAGCAAGGTAATTTCGCCTCTGCAGCTCAGCTTTATCAAAAAATATTAGCCATTGATAATAAACAATCTGATGCCCACAATTTATTAGGTGCGGTCTATGTGGCTACCAAAAAATTTAAATTAGCGGAGAAACACTTATTAAAAGCCACCAAGTATGCAAATGGTTATGCGCCAGCACATTACAATCTGGGTAAGGCCTACTTGGACCAGCACAAGCACCATCTGGCACTGTCTTCTTTTTCTAAGGCGGTAAAAATAGACCCTAATTATGCTGAAGCGTTGTTTCTATTAGCCAATACGCGGGTTTCCCTTGGGGCGGTGGCAGAAGCTAAACCATTATTTCAGCAGGTTATCACCCTGACGCCGCATAATTACGAGGCGCATAATAATTTGGGCAGTGCCTTACACGAACTAGGAGATCATCAGTCGGCTATACCCCACTTTCATAGTGCCATTGCTCTAAAACCTGATTTTGAACTAGCCTACCGCAACCTTGGGTATGCCCTAGTTAAATTAGAGCGTCATGAAGAGGCCCTAGGCGTTTATCAAACCTGTCTCAAGCATTGCCCTAGTGCTAGGTCATATCAATTTATGGGTTCTACTTTGCAGCAGTTGGGGCGGATGGGTGAGGCACGACGCGCCTACCTAAAGGCCATTGAGTTAGACCCTGCCATGGGTTCTGCGTATCGTCATATTGCTGATATTACCAAATTAGACAACATCGATAAAATTGATGTTAAGCATATTATACAAGCAGGTTTTGACGTGCCCAATATCTCTGAAGACTCCATTATGCATCTATCTTTTGGGAGGGCTAAGGTCCATGATGGACAAAAAAACTACTCTGCTGCCTTTGCTGCCTATAAGCAGGGCAATGACATTAAGCGTAAAGAAAATAAATATATTAAAGGCGATAGCGTTGAATTATTTAAACTGCTGGCGTCAAGCTACAATGAAGATTTCCTATCACAGGCATCTAATAGTGGTTTAAAAGAAGATAAACCCATCTTTATATTAGGTATGCCTCGTTCGGGCACCACTTTGGTAGAACAAATTATATCCAGCCATACGCAAGTCACAGGTGCTGGTGAGTTAAGCTTTATGGCTGATCAGGCTAAGCAGTTTAAAGGAGGCCTGTTGGCTTTTCACAAGCGTTTCCCCGGTATGGGAGAAACACAGTGGCAAGCTATAGCCCAAGCGTATCTAGCAGGGCTTAATGGTTATGATGAAGGTAAGGCCAATATAACTGATAAAATGCCCCATAACTTTCTTAATGTGGGTATGATCAGCAAGCTGTTACCTAATGCCAAGATTATCCATTGTAAGCGCAACCCTGTGGCCAATTGCCTATCCCTTTATAAGGCCTACTTCGGTGGCAAAAACTCCCACCCTTATGCGTATCACTTAAAAGATTTGGCCCATTATCATAATTTGTATGAAAATCTCATGGCTCATTGGCGTAAGGTCTTGCCAGGGCGTTTTTATGAAGTTTCTTATGAGCAATTGACCTCTAATCAAGAGCAAGAAAGCCGCCAGCTGATTGATTACTGTGGCTTGGATTGGCAGGATACCTGCTTAGACTTTCACCAAACTGAGCGTAAGGTGAAGACTGCTAGTGCTTTTCAGGTACGTCAACCCATGCATAACCAATCGGTTGATCTATGGAAACGCTACGGTGACGCATTGCAGCCTTTGTTGGATGATTTGTATATTCCTGAAGAGTATCGTGATTAAATTAATGGCGAAGATAGGCATTTATAGTTAATTTTAAGAGCTTTTAATGAATTATAATGAATTTTAGTAAGCTATAAAAACACGACATTTTATTGAGTGACTATTCTTATCAAGTGGCTATTCTTAGCAAGCGACTGTTCTTTGCAAGGGTCCTTTGGCTTCTAAAACGCTAAAAATTAAGCCGCAACCTATACCTAAATTTTTGGTTTCTTCTTGCCAAAGGGCATGGTGCCATCACCCCAAAGGCTGGCAGCATTAGTTTGGGCTTGGCGTGCTTGTGCGGCCTCTTTTTTACTTAGTGGTGTTGGTTTTTTCGCTTTGGCTTTGGTGGTTTGTTGGGCAGCGCTTTCTGTGTCGCGGTGCTCTTGGGCTTCGTGGCCCTTAATGACCATTCGTTCTAATGGTTTACCTTGGGCTTTTTCCACGCTCAACAATAAACCACGTTCAGTAATATTAACCAAGTTAATGGCTTTGCCTTGCGCACCTGCNCGNCCTGTGCGGCCTGTGCGATGCAGATAATCATCTAAGTTTCTTGCCATATCAAAGTTAATGACTAGCTCAACACCGTCAATGTCTAAGCCTCGAGCTGCCACTTCTGTGGCCACCAAGGTGTTAAAACTATGTTGGCGGAATTGACGCGTAATGTCGTTGCGTANGTNTTGTGGCAGATCCCCATGCAGGGCCACCGCATTAATGTTGTGGCTCTGGAGAAAATTAGCTAAGTCTTCGCTAAGTTTGCGACTATTGCAGAAAATTAGGTGTTTTTTTGCAGTTTCATGGGCTAGTAGCCAAGATAAAACCCGTTTTTTGTGTTCTATGTCATCGCAAACCACGATCATTTGCTTGATGTTCTCTTGCACTTGGGTGGCATCATTAAGTCGAATATCGACTGGATTTTTAAGCAACACTTGAGCCATGCCTTGTACTTTTGGGCTGTGCAAAGTGGCGGAGTAAAACAAGGTTTGTCGATTGACGTTGCAGGCTGCTGCAATGCTTTCTACGTCCTCACAAAACCCCAGCTCTAACATGCGGTCGGCTTCATCAACCACGAGCATTTCTAAGTGCTCTGTGTCAGTTTGGTTCTTACGCTGATGTTCCATAAAACGACCCGGTGTGGCAATTACTACGTCTGGGTTTTTGCGCAATAAAGCCTGTTGATAGTGGTAATCTTCACCGCCTAGGATTAAGGCCGCTTGTAGTTTAGTGCCTTTAATGAGTTTGTTGGTCAGGCTAAGCACCTGATGAGCGAGTTCCCGAGTCGGTACCAAGATTAAACAGCGGGTGCTAAAGCCAATGGCTTTGGTATTGAGTATTTGATTAAGGGCAGGGATGACGTAAGCCAGGGTTTTACCGCTGCCAGTGTCGGCGCTCATCAACAAATCGTGACCCGCCAGGGCAGCTGGCAAGGCATGACATTGGGCCACTGTGGCGTGTTCAAAGCCTTGTTTCTTGATGTTTATTTTTAACCGAGGGTTGTAGGCTTGATCAGCGAAACTGATTTGCGGAACTGGGGCGGGTACTACTGGGGTGGGTTTAGTCACGAAGGCTCCTTAGATGAAGCGGCATTTTAGCACCTCTATGGGGGCATTACGAGCAGCGGTGCAGGCCGGTTAGCCCCTAGATTATGAGTGCGCCTAAGGTGCTAATAAAACCCAATCATAAAGGGCCTGAGGCATCGGTTTACTCGCAATGATAAGGGCTGTGCTATAATACTACACCGCTTTAAGCGGCCGTTATAATTGACTAAAAGGTCTGCCAATGTCGAGTTCCAATGCCGCTTCTGATATGTCTTCGTACTTGGCACCAGAAAAACGTATTTTTGAATACCCTAAATATTGGGCTGAATGTTTCGGGGCAGCGCCGTTTTTGCCAACGACTCGCGCAGAGATGGACTTGTTGGGCTGGGACTCTTGTGATGTGATCGTTGTGACTGGCGACGCGTATGTGGATCACCCGAGCTTTGGCATGGCCATTATTGGTCGTTTATTGGAGTCTCAAGGCTTCAGGGTAGGCATTATTGCGCAGCCCGATTGGAGCAGTGCAGATGCCTTTAAAGCGTTAGGTCAACCCAATCTTTATTTTGGTGTTGCCGCGGGCAATATGGACTCCATGATCAACCGCTACACGGCCGACCGGCGCCTGCGTCATGATGACGCTTACACTCCAGGTAACGTCGGTGGCAAGCGGCCAGATCGCGCCACCTTGCACTACACACAGCGCTGCAAAGAAGCCTTTAAAGGCGTGCCCGTTATTATTGGTGGCATCGAAGCAAGCCTTAGACGCATTGCCCACTATGATTATTGGTCAGAAAAAGTGCGCCGCTCTATGTTGATTGATGCAAAGGCTGACATGCTTATTTATGGCAATGCCGAACGGCCTTTAGTAGAAGTGACCCACCGTATGGCTAATGGTGAAACGCTCGAGCAAATGCAAGACATTCGTGGTACCGCCATTATGGTGAAGCAGCCACTTGTAGGCTGGCG